>Ga0207756_100035_pt1 | contig 214358 bp, 206 predicted proteins | sample A23M1SouthBayCA_FD_187748 | JGI IMG/M metagenome (GOLD analysis project Ga0207756, IMG submission 187748) | Aerobic enrichment media microbial communities from Eden Landing Ponds, California, USA - A23 M1 (3) (SPAdes) | ecosystem: Environmental > Aquatic > Marine > Unclassified | place... | reverse complement strand
CCTCGCTGTAGTGCTTGCCCGTGCGCGCCGTCGCCGACCGCCTCGCCCCTTTCAGTCCCACCCGAAGCCGGTTGGTCAGCCGGCATGGGCGGGACTGAAAGGGGCGAGTGGCTCCGGGAAGACGGCCGACGCTAGCACCGCAACGCAGTGAGGAGCGCAGCGAGGGCCTCGACCGGAGCCACTCGGGGCTTTCTGGCTGTTGGAAGTAATTCCTGCTAAACTAAACACTACCACTCGAACATCCGAAATGTTTAACATATCAGACGGACAGATCCCGATATGGGCCGGTTCAGTCGCTCCGAACGAGGAGCGGATCTGGGATCCGCTCCCGGTGTTGCAGTCGCGGAGCGCGTCGACACGACCTACGCCCTCGCGGGAGGACTCTACGTGACTGCGCTCGTGACCCCAGCAGCTCTTGCCCTGGCCGTGCAGGCAGGGATCAGCGGGGCGGCAGCACTGTACGTAGCGTTTCTCGCCGTCGTGACCGTAACCACGATCGGGACGGCATTTGCCGTCCGTCGGCTGGCGGGATTGCCCGAACGACTGGGGCGGTCACGCCGCCAGTGGGCGTTCGTCGTGGTGGCTGGGGTCACGGCGGCTGGATACCTCGTCGCCGGCGAGGTGAGTACATTCCCCACCGAGATGGCAGTGATCGCCGTGTTCACCGTCGCATATATCGGAGGCTTGTTCGGTGTCTTGCTGGCGGCGATGTCCCGAACACGGTACATCGACGCAATCGTCGCCGACGAACCGGTCGAGTGCGAATGGGAGGCTGGGTGGCCACGGCGGTGGCGGATCGGTGTCGTGGGGACTTCCCTGGCGATGATCGCTGTCGGGTTCCTCACGGCGTTTCTCGATCTGGTTCCCGGTGGCATCGCCGTGACAGTCTTCGGTTGGATCGCCTATGTCTCCGGCTTTGTCCTGCTGAACCTCGGGGAGTCCTGGACCTACCGTGCCAGACCGTCCGGACTGGAGCGAACGCGGTCCGTTATCCATCGCCTCGATCGCTGGAATCGAATCACGAGTGTCGAACAGACCGAGACGACACTCACGATCAGACGCCGTGGCTGGTGGCGGCCGCCGATTCACTGTGCCTGGGCGGACCTCGAAGACTCCGAAGCCATCCGAGAGAATCTCGACCGATACGTTGCCGATGTGGACGGCGCTCGTGGCGTCGACGGGCAGTAACGGGTGCCAACCTCACTCGCTGTTCAGGGGCCGTCGATCCGCGGGGTTTTTGCACGGACCGCCAGTAGAACTGCGCAGTGAGCGACCCGATCTCGACCGGCTGTGACGCCGTCGACGAGCTGCTCGGCGGGGGCCTCGAACGCGGTGCCGTCACGCAGATCTACGGCCAGCCGGCGGCTGGGAAGACCAACCTCGCGCTGGGGGCGGCCGTCGAGGTCGCCGCATCGGGGGAGTCGGCACTCTACCTCGACACCGAGGGCGTCTCGATCGACCGCTTGGAGCAACTCGCCGACGCCCGCGGCGACGTTTCGGACCTCGCCTCGCGGATCATCCTCACCGAGGCCCACACCTTCGAGGAACAGCAGGAAGCAGTCCGGGACGCCGAGGAGTTCGGGAGCCAGGTCGATCTGATCGTGCTAGACAGCGCGACGGGATTCTACCGGCTGGAGCGCACTGAACAGGAAGACGGCGAGGCGCTGCGGGCGGTCGCCCGCCAGATTACACATTTGCTGGCCCTGGCCCGTAAGCACGATCTCGCCGTCGCCTTTACCAATCAGGTATTCAGCGATCCTGACGGCGATCGGGTCCGGCCCCTGGGCGGCCACACGCTCAATCACTGGTCGTCGCTCGTCCTCCGGCTGGATCGCTTCCGCGGCGGCAAGCGTCGCGCCACGCTGGAAAAGCATCACGCAAAAGCGACCGGCGACACCGCCCGTTTCCAGATTACGGACGCCGGTATGTCTGGCGTCGAAGAGATCTGAACGGTGCCAATCGTCCCTCCCGGATTTTTCTGTGAACTGCCTGAGAACAGCGCATAGATCCCGACGAGGACGCCTACGGGCTAGCGATACGCGACTATCACGAGCGGGAGGCGGGGGTCGAGATCATCGAGCGCGACGACGGACGGATTCACGCTCAGATCCGCGATCCACACGACACCGACGAGCCGCCCATCGGGAGTACCACGCGTTCAACCGGGACCGCGGTCGGTTCCCCGGTGCGCTGAGGATGCGAACGCGCTACAAGACCTACGCGACGCCGTGGTTCGACTACTTGCTCGTCTCGCCGACGGAGATGGACGACGTTCTCGAAGCGACTGTCTGGACGCGAACGGAGACGTGGCAAGGTGAAGGGGATCTGTATACCGCGATGCTAGAAAAGGAAAGATAGTGGACGAGCATACGCGGCGCGAAGCGCCGCGTTTCGCCGAGCGCCGACGGCGCTCGGCTGTTTTTGGCCGAGCTTTTTGCAAGTGGGGGTCGCCATAGGCGACCCCCCGCAGTAAAAAGGTCGTCTTCAGTAGATCAGGGCGTCGTCGTTGTCGACCATGTACAGCGTCCGGGCGGCGATGTTGACGGCGTGGTCGCCGACGCGTTCGAGGTCCCGAACCGTGAGGAGGAGCCGTGAGACGTCACGCATGAGGGATTCGATCTCCTCGTCGGTCGTCTCGTCGTCGATCTCGCGTTCGATGAGGTTGCGCATGACAGTGTCGGAGGCGTCCTGACACATCGCGTCGACCTCGTCGTCGCGGTCGCCGATCGCATAACAGAGTTCGCTGTCCCCGTCAGTGTAGGCCGCCATGGCCTGCTCGTTCATCTCGACGACAATCTCGCCGATCGCCTGGACATCGACGTCCGGTCCGTGATCCTGTTCGGCATCGATGGCGTACTCGCCGAGGTTGACGGCGAGGTCGGCAATGCGTTCGAGGTCCGTGATGATCTTGAAGCTCGCAGCGATGAAGCGAAGGTCGCCGGCGACCGGCTGCTGGAGCGCGAGCAGGTTGACGCACTCGCGTTCGAGATCGAGGTAGAGCTGGTTGATCTCGTCGTCGCCGTGGATGACCTCCTCGGCGAGTTCGTCGTCTTTCTTCTCCAAGGCGTCCAGTCCCGTCTGGAGACGGTCGAAGACGACCTCGCTCATGTAGAGGACGTCCTCCTGGAGTTCGTCGAGTTTCTCCTGATATCCTTCACGTGGCATGTTTCCTCCTGGGTGAGTCGATCCTATATATGTTGGTCATGTTCGAACGATTCGCCGAAGATCCACGAGAGCCGATGGAATGATGCGTCATCCGAACTTGCCGGTGATGTAATCCTCGACGCGCTGGCTCTCCGGGTTCTCGAAGATCTTCTCGGTGTCGTCGTATTCGACGAGTTCGCCGCCGGTGAGGAAGACGGCGGTCTTATCGGAAATGCGCGCCGCCTGCTGCATATTGTGGGTGACGATGACGACCGTGTACTCCTCGGCGAGTTCCTCGATGAGGTCCTCGATCTTCGAGGTCGCGATCGGGTCGAGGGCGCTGGCGGGTTCGTCCATCAGGATCACCTCAGGATCGACAGCGATGGCCCGGGCAATACAGAGTCGCTGCTGTTGCCCACCCGAGAGATCGAGAGCGGACTCATCGAGTTGGTCCTTGACTTCATCCCACAGCGCCGCCCGCTTCAGTGCTGTCTCGACTTTCTCGTCTAAGTTCTCGGTCTCGTCCTGGATGCGAAGGCCGTAGGCGACGTTGTCGTAGATGCTCTTGGGGAAGGGGTTGGGATGCTGGAACACCATCCCGATCTTCCGACGCAGCGCGACGGGATCGACGTCGTCGTCGTAGACGTTCTTCCCGCGGAACCGTAATTCACCCTCGACGCTGGCGGCGTCGATGAGATCGTTCATGCGGTTGATGCATCGCAGGAATGTCGACTTGCCACACCCCGACGGGCCGATCAGCGCCGTGACGCGGTTCTCCGGAATCGCCAGGGAGATGTCGTCGAGTGCCTGGACATCGTCGTAATAGACATCGAGGGTTCGCGAATCAAGCACGGTCTCAGCCGGCCCGACGCTGTTCGTCGTCCCCTCGCTCGCGATCGATCGAGAGAGGTGACTGTCACTGGTCGGGTCGGCCGTCTCACTCCCCGTGGAATCGTCGGCACCGTCGCCGGAACCGACGATCGTCGATTGATCGGAACGGTCGTTCTGATCGGTTACGTTGTCCTGTGTCATGGTATTATGCTCGCTCGAACTTGTTTCGCATGATGATCGCGGTCGCATTCATCACCAGCAATACGACCAGCAGCGTCACGACGCCGGCGGCCAGCACGCCGTAGCGGAAGTCGGCCTTCGGCTCGAACGCCCAGGTGTAAATCTGGCGCGGCATGGCGCTCCCAAGGTCGAAAAAGCTATTCGGGGCCATCCGGACGGAGGCGGCGATCCCGACCAAAAGTAGCGGAGCCGTCTCGCCGATCGCCCGGCCAAGCGCGAGAATCGTCCCCGTAAGGATGCCGGGGATCGCCTCGGGAAGCACGACGTTGCGGACCGTCTGCCAGCGGGTCGATCCCATCCCGTAGGCTGCCTGGCGCTGTGAGTCCGGAACGGCCTCGATGGCCTCCTGAGCGGAGATGATTACGATCGGGAGAATCAACAGTCCAACCGTCAGCCCGCCGACAACAATCGACCCGTTGGGCATGTGGACAAACCGGACGAATACGGCCAGCCCGAGCAGACCGTAGACGACCGAAGGGACGCCAGCCAGGTTCGCGATGTTGATCTCGATGAGGGTTACAAACCGTCCGGTCAATCCAGTCGCAGGGGCGTACTCCTCCAGGTAGATCGCCGCGCCGACGCCGACCGGGAACGTCGCCACCACGACGACGATCAGCAACATGACCGATCCGACCAGGGCGGGATAGATCCCGGCCTCGGCGGCCGTCGTCGAGGGCATACTGGTGAGGTACGCCCAGTCGAGCCATACCTCCGGTCCGGCGAAGCCCAGCGCGTCAGTGAGGACGACGCCGAGCGCTGCGCCGGCTACGAGGACGACCGGGAATATGAGCCCAGCGATTCCCTTCTGGCGGCGATAGACGCCCTCGACGTAGACGGCGATCGGAACCGCCGTCGTCGTGTAGACGATGACCCAGGTCGTCGCCGCGATCCCCGTCGCAGCTTCGAACGTGAGCATACCCAATCCGCCAGCGAGGATCACCCCCGCGGCGAGCAGGCCGTCCCGTCGACTCTCGCGGCGGCGACCGACGAGCCAGCCGGCCAGGACCGCGACGGGCAGCGTCAGTGTCGCGAGCAATTGCAGCGACGGCAGCGGGAGAAGTGGCGATGTCAAGATCAGTTCGGGGAGGCTGACGACACGCTTCGAGAGGCCGACAAGCCGGGCGACTGCCGTCGGCGGCGTCCCGAACAGGACGACGATCGCAAGAATCGGCGCGAGGAACAGTCGTTCAAGGGCAGCCGTTGGTCGGAATTTGGTGTGGGCGAGGAGCAACGCGGCCACGGCGGCGAGGCCGATCGCGAGTGTGAAGAACTCCTTGATCGAGAGTAGTTCCGCAAAGACGACGCCCAACCCGCCGGCGAGAAGGAGTCCGACGATGGGCAACCCGGTCGTCGTGTAGGCGACTTCGCCTGCCAGGCCGCCGGCCCGGAAATGATAGTACGCACCGAGAGAGATGACCGGGAGGCCGACAGTGCCGAGGAAGACGAGATGCCAGCCCAGATCGGCCGACAGCGGCTTGAACGCGTCGTTGGAGACGTACAACAGGAGGACGAACACCGAGAGGAGTCCGATCGAGGTCGCCGCCAGACACACCGCCTCGAAGAGCCGGCCGCGCGTCTGGCTCACTTCGCTGTCCTCGCCGTACCAGCCAGCGTTAGTAGTCGCCATCAGGCGGTCACCTCCGGAGTCGCATAGTAGTGTCCAATCATTCGTATTCCTCCCGGTAGCGTGCAGCGATGCGGTTGCTCGCGAGGTTCATCGCGAAGGTGACGACGAACAGCGTCAGGCCGATGGCGAACATGCTCCGGTAGATGGGGCCAGCGGCGTTCTCGGCGTTGACGAGTTGAATCATGCCCGCGGTCATCGGCTGGTTGGACTGGAAGACGTTCGCGAGCGGATCGGCGAGATTCAGCAGTTGCGGGCTCTGGCCCATCGCGACGGCGACGATCATCGTCTCGCCGATGGCTCGCGAGAGTGCGAGGATGAACGACGAGAAGATACCCGAGATCGCGGCAGGAATAACGATCCCCGTTGAGACCTCGTACTTGGTCGCGCCCAAGCCGTAGCCCGCTTGGCGCAACGAGTCCGGGACGGCACTCATCGCGTCCTCGCTTAGACTCGAAACCATCGGGACGATCATGATCCCGACCATAATCGACGCGCTGAGAACGTTGAACGTGCCGACTGGCAGGCCGAGCGCAGCGAGGAACGGCGTGACGTACACCAAGGCGAAGTATCCATAGACCACGGTCGGAATTCCAGCCAGGATCTCCAAGGCTGGTTTGAGAATCGATCGCGCCCGCGGGCTGGCGTACTCGCTGAGATAGGCCGCGGCGGCGAGTCCGATCGGGAGCGCCACCATCGCCGAGAGAACCGTCACCAGAATCGTCCCGCTGAGAAGCGGCAAGACGCCGAGCTTTTGGCGGTCGATAACCCACTCGGTCCCGAAGAAGAAGTCGACGGGATCGTAGCCCGCGAAGAACTCGAGTGCCCCGCTCGTCAGCACGACCACGATTCCCACAGTCACCAGGATCGAGACTGACGCACAGGCAAAGAGGAGATACCGATAGATCCGTTCCCGGCTCGCCTCCTCGGGGGCTGACGTGATCGCCGTCGTGGTGCTTTCCGCCCCCGTCGCAACATCCGTACTCATCGACCAGCACCTCCCGTGATCGCATGACGATGATTGATCATGGCCGTTCGAGCATCAGTTTCGCGAGGTTGTCGTCCCTGGTCGCCTCGTCGACGGGCACGTAGCCGACCTCGCTCACGAGATCGGTCGCGGCCCGCTCGAGGTAGAACGCAGTGAACTCAAAGACCGGATCGCGGGCCAGCGCGTCCCGGTTGACGTATATAAACAGCGGCCGAGTCATCGGGTACGATCCAGTCTGTGCGTTCTCCAGAGTCGGGTCGACACAGCCCTCGCCCGATCCGTCGTCCACCGGGACCGCCTTGACCCGATCCCGGTTCTCGCTGTAATAGGCAAACCCGAAATACCCCATCGCGTGGGGATTGTCCTCTATCCCCTGGATGATGATGTTGTCCTCTTCGGTCTGCTCGTGATCCGGCGTGTGGTTGTACTCCTCGCCGACGACGTTGTTGTTGAACCAGTCGTACGTCCCGGAAGTCGGGGCCGGACCGAACAGTTTCAGCGGTTCGTCGGGCCACTCCTCGCGGACATCCGACCACCGTTCGACCCCGTCGTCACGCCAGATCTGAGAGAGTTCTTCGTAGGTCAGACAGTCGACCCAGTCGGCCTCGTTGTTGACCGCGACGGTGAGCGCGTCCCTGCCGACCTGAAACTCGATTGGCTCGACGTCGTTGTCCCCGCAACTCATCCGTTCTTCTTCGGTGATCGGACGCGACGCACCGTTGATGTCCGAAGCCCCTGGACAAAAGTGATTCTTGAACCCGCCGCCGGTCCCCGTCGAGTCGACGGTGACGTTTACGTTGTTTTCCGGCGTTACCGTCGAATCAACGGTGGCGCTCTCGTCGTCTACCCCCATGAACTGCTCGGCCATAAGGTCCGAGATGAGGTAAACCGTACTCGAACCCTTGACAATCACTTGGCCACCGTCTCCCTCAGGTTCCGAACGGACGTTCTCGACGCAGCCACTCACTGCGGCCGTTCCGATCGCCCCGGCACCGAGGAGAAAGTCCCGCCGTGAAACGTCACGCACGGTTTTGCGTGCCATTGTTCGATCAAGTCGCCGAGACGAATAAGTACCCTACTATTAGTAGTATATAGTCTATATAGCCATATTTACTCGAAGGACGAGCTTCTCATCGCCACCCGGACGAACTTGTGTAACCGAAAGAAGTAGCGAGGTTGGCTGGTCTGCTATAGTAATTACAATGACCAGTACAGGCGATGAGATGGCGAGAATCGATTTCACTGTCCGGGACGACAGACGAACAGAGGCCACACGGACTGGGCAGTGAGTGTTGATTTTCGGCCGTAAATTACGTGAGACGCCGGACTTGGAAGACACCAGAACCGATCGTAGCGGATATTATATATAGATTCGAAAGCGTTTATTGTGATACGGTCAATATAGGGTGATATGGAGACCCGCAAGGTTCAGGTCACCGGTGGCTCGACGTATACGGTCTCATTACCGAAAGAGTGGGCGACGGAAAACGACGTCAGCGCGGGCAGCGTCGTGGAGTTCCACTCCGAGGAAGACATGTTGTTACTCTCGCCTCAGGACGAACGCGAACGGGCCGAGGGGAGCCTCGACGTGAACGGATTGACCGACGAGTCGGAGTTGACGCGTGCCGTGATGACCATGTACGTCAGCGGGTTCGACATCATCCGCCTGGAGGCCCCCCGGATCAGCGCGAGCCAGCGTCGGCATATCAGGAACGCAACCCAGGGACTCGTGGGCCTGGAAGTCATCGAGGAGACCGGCGACCGGGTCGTGCTCCAGGATCTGCTGGACTCCTCGGAGCTGTCGGTCAACAACGCGATCACCCGGATGCGGCTGGTCTCGCTGACGATGACGGCCGACGCGGTGACCGCACTGGTCGAGAACGACGACGAACTCGCCGCCGACGTCATGGAACGGGACGACGACGTCGACCGCCTGTGGTACATGGTCTCGCGGGTGTTCCGAACCGTGTTGCGAAATCCGACAGCGGCCAACGATATGGGCTTCCCCCGGGAGACCGTCTTCGATTATCAGTCCGGCGCACGCCAACTCGAACGTATCGCCGACCACGCCAACAAGATCGCCGACATCGCCACCGACATCGAGGCAGTCCCCGAGGAGGAGGCTGACGCGCTCGACGAACTCCGGGAGATCGCCATCTCCGTGCCCGAGACGGCGATGGACGCCCTGCTGGCCGACGATCCTGACGAGGCGGTCTCGCTGGCCAACGAGGCACGGGGGCGTATCCCCGAAGTCGACGAGAAAGCCCGAGAGGTCGACAGTCTGATCCGGCAGTTCGACGACCCCCAGCGCGCCCACCGACTCGGCCTGGTGGTCGACTCGTTGAGTCGGACCGCCGACTACGGGAGCAACATCGCCGAAAGCGCACTGCAGAAAGCAGTTCCGCGACCGGCCTAACAAGCGGCGACTGTGGCCTCTCGAGAGTCTCCGGTTCGTTGCAACACCCATTAGTGCCACCTGACCCTGTCATGTTCATGGCGTTGCGTGCGACCTACGAGATCACGTGCGAGCACCTGCCGTTCGTCTCGGTCGCGGCCAGCGTGCCCGAGGCAACTCTGTCTGTGCAACTCGTCCCCAGCCAGGACGAGTACACATCGTTCGTCGTCACGGTCACCGAGGGACCGGTGTCAGCCCTCAAAGACGCGTTCGAAGACGCACCGTTCGTGGCCGGGTACACCCGTCTCAACAAGTCCGCTGATCCACCGCGATACAAAGTGTTGCCGGATCTCAGCATGAGCGACCAGTTCCCCGCGGACTTCGACGTGGGTGGGCTGAAAGCCCTGGCCGACACCGATTCTCTTGTCGATGAGATCCAGGCGACAACAACCGGCTGGATACAGTCCGGTCAGTTCGCCGACCGGGAAACACTCGCTGAGTTTCAAATGTTCTGGGAGCGCCACGGTGGCTTCGATCTCCGCCGGATCGAATCCACTTCACGCCCTCAGGCGGGAGCTGACGGGCTAACCGATCGCCAACGCGAGGCGCTCCTCGCGGCCGCTGAAATGGGCTATTTCGACGTGCCAAGGGACGCATCGCTGGCTGATGTTGCAGCCGACCTCGATATCAGCGCGTCTTCGCTCTCCGAACGGCTCCGACGAGGCCAACTCGCACTGATCGAGACGCACCTCGACAGGTCGGAAACTTGACTTCCGCAAATTTTCCTGCCCCCATATGAACGGCCGTACGACTGAGAGTTAGTGTTAGCTTCGCCCATCCCCGAGCGATCGACCCATGCAAACTGTCACGTCCGCAGACGGCACACGTATCGCATACGACCGACACGGCGAGGGATCGCCGCTCATCCTCTTACACGGCACCAGCGCCGACCGTCACAGTTTCCGACCGCTGATCCCCCGTCTCGCCGACGAACACACGCTCATCGTCCCGGATCGCCGAGGGCGAGGCGATAGCGAAGACGGGTCGGCGTACAGTCTCGACCGCGAGGTCGAAGATCTGCGCGCACTCGTCGGGGCAGTCGACGGCACACCCTCGGTTTTCGGTCACTCCTTCGGGGGGCTCGTGACGCTGGCGGCTGCGCCGGATCTCGCAATCGAGCGACTCGTCCTCTACGAACCGGCCGTACTGGTCGGTGACCATCAAAACACCGACCTGGCAGACCGCTTGGAGGAACGTTTCGATGCTGGCGACCGTCGGGACGTGCTCCGACTGTTCATCGAAGAAGCTGGCGGGGTTCCCGACGCGACCGCGCTGCCGTGGTGGCCCGAGGATGCCCCGTTCGATCGGGCAGAGACCATCGTCCGGGAGAGTCGCGCTGTCGAGGACTACCGACTCCCTGTCGATCCCTCGATCGACGGACCGGCACTCCTGCTGACGGGGGAGCGCGGGCCAGAGCCGCTCAGGGATGCGATAGTCACTGTCGAAGATCGACTGCCGGATGCTCAGCTAACGGAGTTCGAGGGCGTCGGTCACATGGGTCCCGAATCGGCAGCCCACCGGGTCGGCGACACCGTCACTTCCTTCCTCGGATAGGCGACGTTACTGTCGACGTGTCCGTGTCCTCTCTGAATCAGTACCGCCAGTGAGGTGTGAGGGAGGGCTGTCCGAATCAGCAGAGCTGTCGACAGCAATAGGTCGACTCGAAAATGCGAGACTGCGTTATTCGAGCACTTCGGCGTTGACCTGGCCGTCCTGACCGGGTCGGGAGGTGACGCGAGCCTCGCCCTCGCTGGTGGCGACGACCGCGCCCTTCGTGATGATGTTCCGCCGGACGTAGTTGGGATTGGCGGGGTTCTCGACGACGTTCTCTATCTCGGCAGCGACGGTGCCGTCGTCGGTCGCCACACTGGCGACGTCGGTCACGATGGCGCGGATCTTCTCGGTCCCACCGCGGGCATCGACGAACTTGAGTTTCTGATCGCCGACTTCCGTCTCGGTCGGTTCGTCGCCGAGTTCGTGACGGCGCTTGTTCCGTGCGTGACGTCGTCGACCTCCAGTACGTTTTCGCGTCGAACGGCCCTGGAATTTCATGTCGAAGAAAAGTATCAGCGCGCACTTGAACCTCTCGAATCACAGTCGCCGGTTCACTCGCGCCCGAAACATGGTGTCTCGGCTGGGCTTTCCGTCTGTACGGACCAGCGACTCGCCGATCGACCGGCCGAAAACGACGGGGTACAGCGACCCTTATTCCTCGACGATGATCGCGTCGACGGGACAGGCGTCCGCAGCCTCTCTGGCGGCCGCGACCATATCGCCGTCGACCTCTTCTTGCCCGTCGACGACGTACGCGAGGCCGTCGTCACGCATTTCGAAGATTTCCGGTTCCATTGCTGCACAGATCTCGTCGCCGACACATAGGTCCTGATCGACTTCCACTGTAGCCATTATTGTTGCCTCCGGTGGAATTTGCCGATTCAGACTCATAAAGCACACTGGTTTTCTCTGCGCTCTGGAATCCTCACGGAGAATCGTGGGAGTCCACGCCGGACCGTTCCCCGGCGGCAAGATGTGATCGCCAGCTTTAGGCGTATCTGTGGTCCACGTCCGGACGATGAGTCTCCGGACGGCCGTGGCCGCCCCGTTCGTCCAGGCCGGAAGCGACCAGCTTCCGCGGAGTGACTTCGTGGTCGACCTCAGCCTCGATCGGGACTGGTTCTCACCGGAGCAGGCAAAGCGGCTGATCGACATCGCCGAAGGCGAGGGGCTGGTGACGGCAACCGACGACAGCCTCGAACTCGCCTTCGATCCGACGTCGGTGACTGTTCCCGACGGCTACCAGCCTGACGAATCGATCCTGCGCAAACGCTCGACGTTCGAGCGCGTCCTCGATACGGTCGTGGCCGAGGGGACGGACAAACAGCAAGCTGTCGCGGCGATCAACGGCCTCCAGTCCGATCTCGGCGTCACCCTGGAGACGGCGGCGATCCTCTACGCGCGCCGGCAAGGCATCGACGTCGACGAGGCGATCGACCGCACGCTGGAGGCCCTCTGATGGTCGACGATTGCGTCACCGACGGCGAGCGCATCGCGACGCTCCTGCAGGCGGAGATCGACGGCCGCGAGACGGCCGGGCTGGATCGGCTCTCTGTCGTGGCGGGCGAGGTCCGAGAGCCGTCCGCTCCGGATGGCGGCCCGGCAGTCGTCGACGACGATGGTCGCGTCCTCGCCACACTGGAGCCGACGTCGGACGGGCTTGTCCTCGGCGTGCGAGCCGGCGAATCGACTGTGCAAGCCCACGCGGACGATGAATGTTTGAGAGTGGACGTAACTGACGAGCAAGTGCAGGTCACCGTCCCGACCGCCGCCGCGGTCAAACGGGCCGTCGATCTGCTCGTCAGCGTCGCCACTGAGAGGTGAGCCTGTCCAGCGTGTCATCGAATCGGTCACCGCCAGTCGGGCGAGACGCGAACCTTCGGCGGACTCACGGATCCGCATTCGTGCGCATCCGGTTCCGGTCGAAGGTGTTCGGACCTCCGGCCAGCCAGGGGACGTCCGATCAGTCCCCTACTGAATCGCCCTCTTGACGTTCCTGGACCCGGATCGTCGAAATTCGGGACCCCTCGACGCTCGTCACCGTGACGACGTACCCGGCGACCGCAACGCGATCGCCACGTTCCGGCGCACGGTTGAGTTGCTCGAGTACCAGCCCACCGATCGTTTCGACCTCGTCACTCGTGAACTCCCCCTCGATCATGTCGTTAATTTTCGACAACGGGACGCCCCCATCAATGTCGTATCCCCCATCATCACGCGGGCGAATCGAGGGTTCGCGCTCGTCCATATCAAACTCATCCCGGAGGTCCCCGACGAGCGCCTCGACGACGTCTTCAACCGTTGCGATCCCCTCAAACGCCCCCCACTCGTCGATAACTGCAACCATTTGCTGTTGGTCTTCCCTGAACTGTCTCAGGAGATCGCTGAGTGCCATCGTCTCGGGGGCGATCGCGATCTCGCGGGCGATGTCGCCGACTGACTCGGCGTCCCCACCCTCCACCTCCGCTCGTAACACGTCCTTGACGTCCACGAATCCGATCACTTGATCGCCGTCCTCGGCGGCAAGCACTGGATAGCGGGTATGACCAGCCTCGAGGACGATCGACTGGAGGTCCGAGAGCGCGGCATCCGCCCGAACGCTCACCACGTCAGGCCGTGGAACCATGACCTCCCGCACCACGATGTCGTCGAGATCGAAGACCCGCTCGATCATCGTCACTTCTGCCAGGTCGATGTCCCCCACCTCACCCGATCGTGTGAGTACCCGGAGGAGCTCTCGCTCACCGAGAGTCTCGTCCGTCTCGGAAGCGGGCGGCACACCGAGCGACCGCGTGAACGCGTTAGCCGCCCCGTTAAAGACGACAATACCCGGATAGAGTATGAAATAAAAGAACTTCATCGGCGGGGCGAGAAACAGCGAGAGTCGTTCGGTTTGGGCGATTGCGATCGTCTTCGGCGCGAGTTCACCGAAGACGACGTGGAGGAACGTGATGATACTAAATCCGATTGCGAACGCCACGAGATGGATGAGACTCGCCGGGAGAACCGATTCCAGTATTGGCTCGATGAGCGCCGCCACGGCGGGTTCGCCGACCCATCCCAATCCGAGCGAGGCGATGGTGATGCCGAGTTGCGTCGTGGCGAGGTAGTTATCGAGATTCGTCATCACTTCTTGCAGCGTCGCCGAACCCGTGGCCCCCTCCTCGGCGAGTTGGTCGACCGACGTCCCCCGAACCCGGACGAAGGCGAACTCCGCAGCGACAAAGAAGCCGTTTAAGACCACCAGAATCAGCGCCAAGACGAGTTGTGCTGCCGAGAGCGCGACGTTTACCATCGGTGCCACCAGCAAGGACTACCGCTCGATTGTCGGACGTTCATATCTATGCCTCTCGTTCCATATACAAAAATCATCGAACGGATTCACGGGCCACGTCGCCGCCCGCTCACAGGCCGGCGAGAACGTCGAGCAAATCCGTCCGAAGCTTGTCCCGATCGACCGCGGCGTCGGCCCGCGGGTGCAACTCGGGACCGCCGGGATACAGCACCTGGACCGCGGCCAGGCCGGCGTCTTTGGCTCCCGCGACGTCGACCTCCGGCTTGTCGCCGACGTACACCGCCTCGGACGGGCGGACAGACATCTCCTCGAGGATCGCCTCGAACGCGATCGGATCGGGTTTGCGCGTCTTTAAGGCCCCGGTCACGACGCTGGCGTCGAGATAGTCATCCCACCCGAGCACGTCGAGTTTGCTCCGCTGGGCGCGGACGGGGCCGTCGGTGAGCACGCCGACGCGGTAGCCAGCGCCGTTGGTGAGATGGGCGAGCAGGTCACTCGCGCCCTCGACCGGAACGAGCGCGTCGTTGACCGCCTCGCGGTAGGTGTCGGCCACGGCGTCGGGATCGACTGTCTCGTCGTCGATGACGGCCTCGAAAATGGGGGCCCTGGTTTCGCTCGTGACTGCCTCGTGGTGGGTATCCTGATAGGTCGTGTACTCGATCGGGTCGCCGCCGGCGACGGCGGTCGCCTCCTCGATCAGCGTCCCCCGATCGCGCGTGGTCACGGCCAGCGTCTCATCTAGGTCGAAGACCACCGCGTTGACGGTCATCGAGAGAGGATACAGCGGAGGCACAATTGAGTGTTGTGTTCGACGCAACGTCTGGGTCGCATTCACAGACCGAGCACGAGGGGAGCGAGGAAGTCGTCGCCCACATGGAAATACTTGAGTCGAGGGGGTCCGGAGGGTGAATATGACCTTCTTCGAGCGACTGGCCGACCGGATCGACGCGGTCGACAGCGTCGTCTCGGTGGGCTTAGATCCCGATCCCGACCGTCTTCCAGAGCACCTCGCCGACCGGGAGTTGCCGCGGTGGGCGTTCAACCGCCGGATCATCGACGCGACCCACGAGCACGCCGCCGCCTACAAACCCAACGCCGCGTTCTACGAGGACCCCGACGGCTGGCGCGCGCTGGCCGAAACCATCGCCTACGCCCACGGCAAGGACGTGCCAGTCCTGCTCGATGCCAAGCGGGGCGACATCGGCAACACGGCCCGCCAGTACGCCGAAGTGCTCGACGGGGACGGTCTCGACGCAGACGCGATCACCGTCAACCCCTACATGGGCCGGGATTCCCTGGAGCCGTTTCTCAGCCGCGAGGAGACCGGCGTCTTCGTCCTCTGTCGGACCTCGAACCCGGGCGGGGCGGACCTCCAGGGCCTCGAACTCCAAGACGGTGAGGCGCTCTACGAACGCGTCGCGGCGCTCGCCGACCTGTGGAACCGCAACGACAACGTCGGCCTGGTCGTCGGTGCGACGGCTCCGGAAGAACTCGAATCCCTGCGCGAACAGGTTCCCGACCTCCCCTTCCTCGTCCCGGGCGTCGGCGCGCAGGGTGGGGACACCGAGGCTGCCGTCGAGCACGGGCTGGCGGACGTGCCGGGTGTCGACCCACAAGTCGGCCTCGTGAACTCCTCGCGGGGGATCATCTTCGCCGGCGAGGAGGCGGGCGGGCCGGGCGACGCCGATCCGGATGCTTACTACCGGGCAGCCGGCGAGTCGGCGAAGCGGCTCAAACGGAGACTGAACCGTCATCGAGACGGATAAAATCTTATGGTGAGTTGGTGACAGCGTAATCTGGGCCGCCTTTTCGTATCCCCGGGCAACAAAAGATCGATCCATGACGGCCACATCTAACAGATCACTGTCGCGTCGCATCCTTGGCGTCGTGGTGGCGAAGCGAACGTATCGCAACCTGGCGTACATGTTCCTGCGGTTCCCGCTGGGGATCGCGTACTTTACGCTGTTCCTCACTGGAATCACTCTGGGAATCGTCTTGATCCCGCTAGTGATCGGCGTCCCAATTCTAATCGGCGTCCTCGGAGCCGCCGACTATGCGGGTGTGATCGAAACACGGATCGCAACAGGGCTGCTGAACGTCGACGCGACCTGGACACCCACCGACGCGGACGAGCTGTCGGTCCGCGACTATGCCAAGACGGTCGTAACCGACCGCCACAACTACGGGATGGTTGTCTATTTCCTGGCGCAGTTCATCGTCGGCACTGTCGCGTTCGTCGCGCTCACACTCGGGCTGGTGATCCCACTGACGCTACTGGTCGCGCCGCTGGTGTACTGGTTGCCCGGCGTCCGCTACGAGTTGTTGACCGGCGAGGGGTCGACCGTCGAACTGGGGGCGCTCTCAATCGATAGTTCAGCCGGAGCAGGCGGGTTCGGTCCCATCGTCATCGACACGCTCCCGGAAGCACTCGCCGCGTCGGTCGTCGGTGTGATCGTGTTGCTGGTGGCTCTCCATCTCGTCAACGCCGTCGCCCGGGTGATGGGGTGGCTCACGTGTACGATCTTCTCGTCGTCGAGTCAGAACTGATAGGTGTCGCCGGTGTCCGGCTGATCGTCCCCACTCGGTTGCCCGCCACCGCCCACTTCGCGGGCGCACTCGACGCAGAATCCGACCGACGCCTCGTAGTGGCGCTCACAGACGAGCGAGCCACATCTATCGCAAGTGTACCCGGCACCGGTGCGACCGCAGATGCCACAGAGACCGGAACTGCTCATATCCTCTCTTGGCCGGCCACGGACTTCAGAACTGGGGGCACATACTTGCCGGATCAAACCGACCACGCCACGAGCGGAATCAGATGTCTTTAACTGACGGCCATCGTATCGCCGGGAAAGATGTCGTGGCTCTCGGTCGTCGTCATCGCGTTCTGGGCGATGTTGCCCGCATATCTCCCCAACAACGTCGCCGTGCTGGCCGGCGGCGGTCAGCCGATCGACGGCGGGCGAACCTATCGCGGTGCGCGCCTGCTGGGCGATGGCAAGACCTGGCGTGGCACGGTCGCCGGCACCGCGGCGGGGGCGGCCCTGGCGCTCGCACTCGACGCCGCGGCACCCGCCATTGGCGACGCGATCGGCGTCGCTCTGCCTGGATTCCCGATCCCGGCCGCCGTCGCGCTGGCACTGGGCGCGATGGTCGGTGACATCGCCGCCTCGTTCATCAAACGCCGCCTCGATCGCCAGCGCGGCGCGCCCGTCCCCGGCCTCGATCAACTCGATTTCGTACTCGGCGCGCTCGGCCTGGCCGCACTCGCCGCGCCAACCTGGTTCGGCGAGACGTTCACGCCGGCCGTGCTGGCAGTCGTCGTCATCCTGACTCCCATCCTGCACGTCACGACGAACGCGCTCGCGTACGTGTTGGGGCTGAAAGACGAGCCGTACTGATCGGCTGGCGACACTTCGATCCGAACCGGTCACGCCAACGTCGAGCGGTGAGGTTATCCCGCTCGACCGTGGACACACGGCTAATGAGCAGCCGTGCCACGACGTTCCGGTTGGCCACGCGCGGGTCGGATCTCGCGCTCCGGCAGACCGGGGCGATACGCGACGCCCTGGAGAGTCGCCGTCACGAGGTCGAACTCCTCGAAGTCGAGACGACGGGCGACGAGCTCCGTGACGAACTCATCCATCGCCTCGGCAAGACCGGCGCGTTCGTCCACAGCCTCGACGAGCGCGTCCGGGCAGGCGAGGCCGACGCCGCCGTCCACTCGCTGAAGGACGTCCCGACGGAGGATCGTGAGGGGCTGACCGTCGCCGCGGTGCCCGAACGCGCGCCGGCGAACGATGTCCTGGTGACGCCCGATGGGACCGACCTCGCGGACCTTCCGGAGGGTGCGACGGTCGGGACGTCCAGTCTCCGCCGGCGCGCGCAGTTGCTGGCCGAACGCCCGGATCTCGACGTCCAGCCACTGCGCGGCAACGTCGACACCAGAGTGGAAAAGTTACTCGCACCCACGCTGCAGGCCGAGTATACGGCGCGACTGGATGCCCAAGAGAGCGAAGAAACCACCGAAAATGGCGACGACGAAACGAAGGCGACGGGCCAGACGTTCGAGCAGTCCTTCGACGACTGGTTCAACGGCCTCGCCGAGATCGAACGCCGGGCCACGGCACGCGAAGTCGACACCGAATACGATGCGATCGTGCTCGCCGAAGCCGGGCTGGATCGGCTGGGACTGACCCATCACCTCGACTTCCAGGCACTCCCCGACGAGCAGTTCGTTCCATCTCCCGGCCAGGGGGTCGTCGCCGTCGTCGCCGAGGAAGGCGAAGCCGCCGAGACGATCCGCGATATCATTGATGACGCTCGCACGCGCGTCGAGGCGACCGTCGAGCGCACGATCCTCGAAACGCTGGGCGGCGGCTGCGTGGCCCCGATCGGCGTCCGGGCGGTGTTCCAGGGTCGGGTCGTCACGACGACAGTCCGCGTGCTCGCGCCCGACGGCACCGAGGAGATCGCCGACCGACGGGCACTCCCGGTCGAAAACCACGTCGACGCCGCCCGCGAGCTGGGCGAGGACCTCGCCGACCGCGGTGCAGATGAGGTGATCGAACGCGCCAAGGAGATGGCGGAGGCCGACGACACATGAGGCCGGTCGCCGGCACTCACCGCACCGGGAGAGAGACATGACTGACGACCGGCCAACTGTCGCCGTCTTCCGCCCGGACGACGAGCGACTGGCCGCGGCAGTCGATCTGCTCGAATCACTCGACGTGCAACCAGTTGCCGATCCGATGCTCGCGGTCGAGCCGACCGGAACTCAGCCCCGTACAGATGGGGCCGCCGTTATCTTCACGAGCAAAACCGGGGCCGAACTGGTGGCCGACGACTGGACGCCCGGCGACGCAACAGTGTGTGCGATCGGCGAGCCGACGGCCGCCGCACTCCGGGCGAACGGAATCGAGGTCGACGTCGTCCCCGAGACGTACTCCTCGTCCGGACTCGTCGATGCACTCGGGGAGCAAGTCGACGGGCTGCGAGTGGAAGTCGCCCGCAGCGACCACGGCAGCGACGTGTTGCTGGACGGGCTGGAATCGGCCGGCGCGTACGTCCACGAGACGGTGCTGTACCGACTCGTCCGTCCAGCGAACGCCGGCGAGTCCGTCCGGCGGGCCGCCGAAGGCGACCTCGACGCCGCGCTGTTTACCTCCTCGTTGACGGTCGAACACTTTCTGGCGATCGCGAGTGAGCGAGGCCAGCGAGCGGCGGCGATCGAGGGATTGTCCGAGGCAGTCGTGGGGACGATCGGCGGACCAACCCGAGAGACGGCAGCGGGACAGGGAGTCGACGTCGATGTCGTTCCCGAAGCGGCCGAGTTCGAGGCACTTGCCACAGCGGTCATTGATCAGCTATATCGATAGTTGATCGACGAGCGCACGGAGAATCGCAATTCGACGACGAGCGCTACCGACGTATTCCACCCAAGCTATTTTGGCGACACCGACCACTCTCCGAACATCGTGTCTTTGTTCGGATTGCGCTCCGCCATGAACCGGCGCCTCTCCCCGGCGGGGCTGATCGTGGCGGTGATCGGGTTCGGCCTGACTCGCGTTACCGTGACGTTCACCGTCGGAGAGCAACCGTTGCGGTTTGCCTTCGCTGGCATCGTCCCACTGACGCTCGGCCTGACCCTATCGGCATTCGGGGTCGCGTTGACCGTCGGGTCGTTCGATCGACGCTACGTCCGAACCACGGCCCTCTGGACCGTGATCGGAACGGCGACCATGTTCCTGCTCGTGGTCCTGACGCTGATGGGATCGGGCGTCGATGAGATGGGAGAAATCGCCGGTGTGCAATGGCAACCAGCGCTGTCGAACTTCCTGATCGGCGGGGCGATCGGGGGCGCACTGACGGGTATCTATGCGGCCGAGAACCGTCGCCAGCGCGGGGAACTCAAACAGCAGACCGACCGCCTGGAGATTCTCAATCGCAGTCTGCGCGACCGAGTACTCAACGCCGTGCTGGTGATCGACGGCCAGATCGGTGTGCTCGACGACCGCGACGATCCGGAGTTGCAGGGCCGGGTCGTCGAGACAGTCCAATCCCAGTCGAAAAGCATCCAGCGAACCGTCGAAGACGTCAAGCACCTGGCTCGCTCGACGGAAGGTGCCAGGCGCGGACTCGAAGAGATGGATCTGACCACCGTGGTCGAACGAGCCATCGGGACCGTCTCCGCGGATTGTCAAGATTGCCAATACGAGGTGACGACACGCCCCGAGGAACCGGTGTCTATCTGGGGGAACGAGATGCTCGAACGCGCGATAGAGCACGTCCTCCGTCGGGGAACCGACCGCGACGACGGGCCCACGCAAGTGTCAATAACCATCGAGCAAGGAAATCGGCTTGCCCACCTCCGAATTACGGACGACGGCGCGGAGTTGAGCGACTCTCAGCGTGAAATCCTCGAAGAAGGGGCCGGTAGTGACTACGACGACCCATCGAGTGGATTCGGCCTCAACGTCGTCAGGTTGGTACTCGACACGATTGGCGGCCACGCCGAAACGAGCGACGATGGCGGGACGACCACGATCGAACTGGCGATCCCGCTGACGTCGGCAGCGACCCATCCCGGTCGATCGACGGTGCGAGCGCCGGATTCCTTCGGTGTCTCCCGCCGTGAAATGTGGCTGACTGTCGTGGCGTCGCTGGTTGCTGGCGTCACGATGGGCGTCGTCGGCCAAGCGACTTCGGGCGTGGTCCCGATCATCGGGTCGCTGTACGGCAGCACGCAACCAGTCGTCGGCTGGATCACTCACGAGTTCCACAGCGTCGTCTTCGGGTTGATGTACGCGGGGATACTCGCGTCCGTCCCCGACCCCTACGCCGAGGACGTCAGATGGTGTCTGGCAGCCGGGATGGGGTGGGCGCTCGCCCTCTGGCTCGTCGCCGCAGGCGTCATTATGCCGCTGTGGTTGCGCCTAGTCGGACAGCCAGCTGTGGTGCCGAGTCTGTCGCTTCTGTCGCTGCTCAGTCACCTCGTTTGGGGCGTGACGATGAGCGCGCTGTACGTCGGTGGGCGGCTGGCGATGGATCGAAAGGCAGGGCAATCAGACTGATCGCGTCGCAGCCGACCGCGTTCCGGGTTACTTCCCGTTCCCAGCCATCACAACATTCATTGGTCGCGTCGTGGGCCACCACGTATGTTCGGCGACCAGCGCCACACCCAGGTCGGAATCGACGGGGACGTGTTCACGATCAACGGCCAACGGACTTACGCCGGGCGAACCCACGAGGGGCATTTGATCGAGGGGTTGCTTTTCAACGCCCGCCTGGTCCACGCTATCTTCGACGACGAGAACCCCGAAACGGTCGACAACTGGGCGTATCCCGATACCGGCGAGTGGGATCCAGAACGCAACGTCTCTGAGTTCCTCGGTGCGATGCCGACGTGGCGAAAGCACGGACTCCGCGCGATCGCGACCAACCTCCAGTGCGGGAGTCCCGAGGGGTACTCCGAATCCCAACCCTGGACGGTCTCGGCGTATCGACCGGACGGGACGCTGAAACCGGCGTGGATGGACCGACTCGAACGCGTGCTAGATCGCGCCGACGAACTCGGCATGGCCGTGATCCTCGGGCTGTTTTACTTCGGGCAGGACGACGTGTTGGCAGACGAAACGAGCGTGATCCGGGCCGTCGATGCAGTCCTCACGTGGTTACACGACCGGGAGTATACCAACGTGATCATCGAGGTCGCCAACGAGTGTGACATCAACTACGACCACGCGATTCTCCAACCGGAGCGCATTATCGAACTGATCGAGCGTATCAGGGAGACCGAACACGACGGCCATCGCTACCCCGTCGGGACGAGTTTCTCGGGTGGGGTGGTCCCGACGGACGACGTGATTGACGCGTCGGATCTCGTCTTCCTCCACGGTAACAATGTCAACGATCCCGAGCGGATCCGCGAGATGGTCGCCGAGGTCCGGTCGGCACCTACCTACGAACCGATGCCGATCGTCTTCAACGAGGACGATCACTTTCGCTTTGGCTCCGATAGTAACATGCTGGCCGCCCTCGAGTCCGGGGCCTCCTGGGGATACTTCGACCCCGGCGAGAACGATTACTGGCACGGCTACCAGTCACCGCCGGTCCGGTGGGACCCCAACACCGCCCGCAAGCGCGCCTTCTTCGCGTATCTCGACGGCGTTACCGATCCAGACAGTCGCTAATCAGGTGGCCGGTCCGGAAATGGACGATCGGAAATGATTCAATTCGCCACCCATCATTGATATAGCGCCATATGATTTATCCGTCCGATCCTGACGTTTTTATCGCTGTCCGAACCAAGCAATAGCGATGGCACCCGTGCCGAAACTCGCCGATCGAGCCGCGGAGTGTGCCCAGCGCCTTCGAAGCGCCGATGAGGTGCTCCTGGCGTCGCACATCGATGCTGACGGATTGACGAGCGCCGGAATCGCCACGACGGCCCTCGAACGGGCGGGGATTCCAACGACAACGGTCTTCAAGAACCAGCTCGACGACGAAGAAATCGCTTCGATCGCCGCACGAGACTTTCAGACGGTGCTTTTCACCGACTTCGGGAGTGGCCAACTCGATGCGATCACGAAACACGAGCAGCAAGGGGACTTCGAGCCGATCGTCGTCGACCATCACCAGCCGGCCGACGCCGAGACGCGCTATCACATCAATCCCCTCCTCGAAGGGATCGACGGCGCTTCCGAACTTTCGGGGGCTGGGGCAAGTTACCTACTCGCACGCGCGTTGGAGGAAGACGAACAGGACAACCGTGACCTCGCCGCGCTCGCGGTGGTCGGCGCCGTCGGCGACATGCAGGCCGTCGGGGGTGAGCTCGTCGGGGCCAACCGGGCGATCGTCGAGGACGGAATGGAAGCCGGCGTTCTCGAGGAGGCGACCGACATCGCGCTGTATGGCAAACAGACCCGACCACTCCCGAAACTGCTTGAGTACGCCGATCAACCCCAGATTCCCGGGGTTTCAGGCGACGAAGCCGGCGCGATCGACTTCCTGGAATCACTCGGGATCGATCTCGAAGTGGATGGCGAGTGGCGTCGATGGGTCGATCTCTCCGCCGAGGAACGCCAGACGGTCGTCAGCGGGCTGGTACAGCGCGGTGTCGAGCGTGGCGTGCCGGCGGACCGGATCGACTCACTCGTCGGGACGAGTTATACGCTCTCAGAAGAGACGCAGGGCACGGAACTCCGTGACGCAAGCGAATTTTCGACCCTTCTCAACGCGACGGCGCGCTATGAACGCGCCGACGTGGGGCTGGCAGTCTGTCTCGGCGACCGCGAGGAGGCCCTCGAACGCGCCCGTCGATTGCTCGCGAACCACCGGCGGAACCTTTCGGAGGGCCTTGAGTACGTCCGCGAGAACGGCGTCGAGTCGGGCGAGACAGTCCAGTGGTTCGACGCCGACGACGCTATCCGGGAGACGATCGTGGGGATCGTCGCCGGGATGGCACTCGGACTCCCCGGCGTCGACCGCGAACGGCCGATCGTCGCCTTCGCCCGGAAGTCCGAGGACGAGCGGAAGGTTTCGGCCCGGGGGACCGCCACCCTCGTCCGCCAGGGGCTGGACCTCTCGGATGCGATCCACACGGCGAGCGTCGCGGTCGGTGGCGGTGGCGGGGGCCACGACATCGCCGCCGGCGCAACGATCCCGGCGGCCCGCCGAGAGGAGTTCATCGACCGGCTCGAGAGTGCTATCGCCGAACAACTGGCCTGAAATCCGCGGATGACCGACGAATATCTCGCCAGTGGGCTGTCTGTCTGCCACTGCATAAACCATATTACGCTATAGCAAATACAGTGGGCCGGTCGAGAAGCGAGTTCGGCTCGTTCGAGTCAGGACGCGGACCTCGTTCGGCGATCTCAAACAGAAAGCGGCATAAAGCGCCCACACATTTTCGTCAGTATGGGTCGAACCCATTCGATTCCGGGCGCCACCTCAAGCAGGCGGCGTGACTGGGATCAACCGATGGTGCCCCACCGACAGCCGCGGGCACGCCGACGGGCACGGGTTCACGATCAACGCTCCTTCTCACCGTCTCTTGGCTGTTGTCGCTGTTGAGTTCGCTGCATAGCGGCTCGCATCGGTGACGAACGATTCGAACACAGCCTAGAGACATGACGACACACCACGAACCTGCGACATCAGTACTCGAAACGATCGGCCGAACACCCCTTGTCGAACTCGACAGCGTCGACGGGGCGGAGATATACGCGAAAGTGGAGACGTTCAACCCGGGCGGCAGCGTCAAGGACCGGATCGGCAAGCACATCATCGAGCAGTTGCTGGAGCGCGGAGCGGTCTCGCCCGGCGGAACCATCGTCGAGCCGACAGCCGGCAACACCGGCATCGGGATGGCGATCGCGGCCGGCCGACACGACCTCGACGCGATCTTCGTCGTTCCGGAGGGCTTCAGCCCGGAGAAGGAACGACTGATGGCCGCCCTCGGCGGCGAGATCATCCACGTGCCGGGCGAGGGTGGGATGGACGGCGCGATCGAGCGCGCACACGAAATTGCAGAAGAGGAAGACGATGCTACCGTCCCCCAACAGTTTTCGACGCCTCTGAACGTCGAGGCCCACTACCGGACGACTGGGCCGGAGATCCTCGAAGCACTCGACGGGGAGATCGGGGCGATCGTCGTCGGCGTGGGCTCGGGTGGGACCCTGACGGGGATCACTCGCGCCGTCCGCGAGCACGTCCCGGACGTCCACGTCGTCGCCGTCGAGCCGGCGGGGTCGACGTTCGGCACGCTGCTCGGAAAGCCACGGGACGAGAAGCCATACAAGACAGAGGGGATCGGGACACACGACCCCGAAGTTACGGAGCTGCTGGAGCCCGACGAGCTCGACGACTTCGTGACGATCACCGACCGGGAGGCCCACGCCGAGGTACAGCGACTCGCGACCGAGGAGGGTCACCTCGTCGGATCAAGTTCCGGGGCAGCGAGTGTGGCCGCCCGGCGGGTGGCCAAAGAGATTGCGGCGGGCGACCGGGACGCGCCCCATGACACCGTCGTGACGGTCTTCCCGGACGGGAGCGAGCGATATCTCTCGAAGAACATCTATGGAGCGTTCGACGAGTGGGAGGGCAAAGCATGAGCGAAGAGCACGACAGCGAGCCAGAAACGTTCGAAACGCGGGCGATCCACGCTGGGTGGGAGCCCGATGAGACCGGCGCGATCATGCCGCCGATCTACGCCTCCTCGACGTTCGCCCAGGACGCACCCGGCGAGCACCGGGGCTATGAGTACTCCCGGACTGGTAATCCGACGCGGACAGCCCTGGAGGACAACCTTGCCAGCCTCGAAGGCGGCTCTCATGGGCGGGCATTCGCGAGTGGGATGGCCGCGATCAATACCGTGTTGAACCTGCTTTCAGCCGGCGACCACGTCGTCGTCGGTCAGGACGTCTACGGCGGAACTCACCGGCTGTTCACGGAGGTCTACGAGGACTACGACCTCGAATTCTCATTCGTCGACGCGACCGACCCCGACGAGTTGGATGCGGCGATGCGACCCACGACCGAACTCGTCTGGATCGAGACGCCGACGAACCCGCTCATGCGGGTGCTGGACATCGAACCCGTCGCGGGCGTCGCCCACGCGAACGACGCGCTGCTTTCCGTCGACAACACGTTCGCGACGCCGTACCTCCAGCGCCCGCTCGAACACGGCGCGGACATCGTCGCCCACTCGCTGACGAAGTACCTCGGCGGCCACTCCGACGTGGTCGGCGGGGCCCTGGTCACCGACGACGACGACCTCGACGAGCGACTCGGGTATTATCAGAACAGCGTCGGAGCGACGCCGGACCCCTTCGCCTGTTTTCTGGTCCTCCGTGGGATCAAGACCCTCCCCGTCAGGATGGACCGCCACTCCGAGACCGCCAACGAGCTCGCGTCCTGGCTCGCCGGGCAGCCGGCTGTCGAGGCCGTCTACTATCCGGGGCTGTCCTCACATCCACAGCACGACGTGGCTACGCGGCAAATGGACGACTACGGCGGGATGGTGAGTTTCGACCTCGACGCGCCGCTTGAAACGGTCGAGACGTTCGTTTCGAACACCGAAGTGTTCACGCTGGCCGAGAGTCTCGGCGGCGTCGAGAGCTTGCTCGAACACCCCGCGTCGATGACTCACGCGGCGGTTCCCCCAGAACAGCGACGCCAGAACGGTATCACTGACGGCCTCGTTCGCCTCAGCGTCGGTCTGGAGGGGGTCGAAGATCTCCGGGCAGACCTGCAACAGGCACTGTCAGAAGCGATCGACGGCTGATGCGGTGACGAGCAGGGGACGACCCGAGGGCACCCGGCCGGGATCACTCGACGGCGAGGTGAAACGGTTCCCGCTCGATCGAGGTCCGGAGATCGCCGAGCGCATCGCGGCCGGTGTCGCTTGCGACGGTCATCACGGCGAAGACCTCCTCGCGGTCCACCTTCACGCCCGTTTCAGTGAGCGCATCACCCGGCCGGTTCCGGAGTTCACGGAGTGTGCCGACACCCAACAGGTACGGGACCGACCAGGCGGCGAGCGTATTGCCGTGAGAGAGCGGCATGGCCTCGAGATAGGACTGGGCGTCGTCGAGAAAGGTTCGAGCGCGGGTAGCCGTGCGGTCGACGACACGAGCGGCCGCGTCGTGGTTCCGGTCGGCCAGGACGTGTTCCTGCTCGACGTCCTCGGCGGCCAGCCAGGTGGCCGGCAGGTAGACGTTGTTCTCCTCGTGGAAGTCCGCGTGGACGTCCTTGGCGACGTTGACGAGTTGGAGGAGCCGGGCGAACGAGCCGGCGGTCTCGTAGAGGGTTTCGCTCCGGCCCTGAGCGACGCCGTCGCGAGTGAGTAGATTCGTGATGAGCATGCCGACGGTCCCGGCGGCGTAGTGACAGTACTCGTCGAGTTCCGCGTAGTCCGCGAGCCGGAGCCCGCCGGTCGCGGCGTGCGCCGAGAGAAAGTCGGCCATCCCGTCGACCATTTCCCGAACGGGCGGGACGATCGCCGCCTGAGCGTCGGCCGGTTGGTCGGCGAACGTGGCCCACACCGTGGGCGCGCGTGCGACGACCCGCCAGTCCTCGGAGCGTTCCGGCTCAGGGAGCCAGGGATCGACGGCCGATCGGAAGTCGAGCATGGTCTGGTCGGCGTCGGGATCGAGTGCGGCGTCGTAGGTGGCCAGGAGCGAGACCTGCTCGTCCGGCGGAATGTGTCCGGCGTCCTCGATCGTGTCCGCGACGCGACAGAGCAGGTACCCCAGACCGATCTGGGATGCCATCGGCTCATCGAGTGCCTCGACGGTGAGCGCAAACGTACGGGAGACACCCTGTACGGCCTCGTAACACCACTCGATGTCGGGAGGAGGGTGCCCGGAGTTCATGTTGATCAACGCGAGATGGTACGGCCCCCGGGGGCAAAAACCCGTGCCCCGCGAGACACAATCACTAAGTAGCCTATTGGTGTGGATACGACCGATCAGATGCCGCTGCTCATCGACATCAGGAAATTACGGGTCATCAACCAGCTGATCAAGGCCGGTGCGGAGAACGCGGCCACCTCGCTCGGATCACTCGCTGGCGTCGAATCGACAGTCGAGATCAAGAGCCTGGCGTTCGTCGAACCGCCGGACATCGCCCGCGAGATCGGGACCGATCCGATCTACAGCGCGAGCATCCGGCTCAACGAACCTCCCTACGGTGTGTTTTTACTCACGTTCTACGAGGAGACGGCCCGTGAGATGGCCGAACTGTTGACCGGCGCGAGTGTCGACGATGAGTTCAACCAGTTACAGGAGAGCGCACTCCAGGAGGTCTGTAACATCCTCACGTCGGGGTTCATCGACGGGATCGCAAACACCCTCGGGACGACTATCGACATGGGGACACCGACGCTCCGGTTCACTGGGGGCGAAGAGATCGCGGAGGACGCACTCTCACACGTCCGGGTGGACTCACTGTCGATCGTCCTCGATAGCCTCGTGGACGTGACTGACCGGGACGCCGCGTTCAAGATCAGGCTGTTCCTGATCCCCGACCCGGGCGCGTTCGTCAACATGCTGGACCAACTCGAACTCGGCGAGATCGACGAGGACGACACCGAGGCGGACCCTGTATTTTGAGGCGTGAGGGCGATCCCGTGTCTTGATGTGGATCGAGGCCGTTCGCACGTCCATGACATTTGCAGACGTGGTTGTTGCCGGGCTGCACTTGCTGTTTGCCGCCGTGTGGGCGGGTAGCGTCGTCTTCATGACTGTGGCCGTCCTGCCGGCAGCAAGAGACGGGGTACTCGACAGCGAACCGCTCGCACGCCTGACGACGCAGTTCAAGCGGATCGCCCGCGCGGGTGCAGTGGTGACCGTACTGACCGGCGGCCACCAGGCGGCCACCGGGTACATGGAGACGCTGTTCAGTTCGACGCGGGGGCATCTCGTCCTCGGAATGGTCGTCCTGTGGCTTGCACTCGCCGCGCTCTCGGAGATCGGTGCGGCGCGGCTCACCGACGGGACAGACAAGCAGAAGGTTCGCACGCCCGCCGCCGATGCCCGGCCGTTCTTCCTCGCCGCATCGGTCGTCGCCGTGGCACTGTTCGTCGACGCCGGCGCGCTGGCTGCCCCCTGGTAAGCCCGCGGACGGCCACCACGAGGAGACCAGACGGAGGAGGAACCGCGGCGTTCCGACGGGCTTTTTTAGCGCGACCGGTTTGAATCGGGTATGGTTGACTTCACTGTCGCCGTGGCCGATCCGGACACGGGCGAAACCCATCAGGTCGACATCGACGGACAGGACGCCAATCGCTTCGTGGGCCGAGAGCTCGGCGACGAGGTCGAAGGGAGTGCGATCGGTCTCGACGGCTTCACCCTGGAACTGACAGGCGGATCCGACGACGCCGGCCGCCCGCTCCGGGCGGACGTCCGCGGGCCGAGTCTCAAGTCGATCCTGCTCGAGGGCGGGACCGGATTCAGCCCCGAGCGCGACGGCGAACGCAAGCGCGTCACCGTCCGCGGCCGGGAGATAAGCGACGCAGTCAGACAGCTGAACGTAACGATCGTCGAACACGGCGACGGCGACGTGGCCGACCTGCTCACCGAAGAGTGACGTCACTGGAGCGAGGACCGCTCCACGAGAAGTCACGGCGTCTGCGATACGCCGAGTAGCGAGGGTCACCGTGCGTTCTCTCGATTGATATTCGCACGTAACGCTCAATAGTTGGCCAGTCCTATCGAGGGATAGACAGACGAGAATCCATGTCGGAATCAGTCATCGCGGATTTCGTCGCCTCGTTCAATTCCGAGCGCTCGGCTCGCGCCGAGCCCGTCAAGGGGCGGGTGCTCCTCAGCCAGAAGCGGCTGGTGCTCGCGGCGGACGACTCGAAGACGACGATTCCGCTCTCGTCGATTTTCGACGTCGCAGTCGGGCATGTCCCCCCCGATCTCGGTGACTTTTTCGACTCGACGGTGACAGTGGCCTTCGAAAAGGGAAACGACCGCTTCGTCGCCGTGGTCGAGGCCGACGACGACACGATCGAGAAGTTCTCGACGGTGCTGTTCAAGGCCCTGCTCAACGGGACCGACACGACGGTCCAGCACCCCGCAGAGATCGGTGGCCGGGTGACCGATTCCGAGTACGTCCCCGCGAAGCTGTTCCTCGATCCGAAAGGCGTGAAGTTCAAACGACAGGGTGACACCGTCACGGTGTCGCTCGCAGCAGTCACGAAGTTCGAGCGTTCGACCAGGGAGATCGCTGGCTCGGAACGTGCCGTCCTGTCCGTACGACATATGCCGGATGGCCAGGCGATGACGACCGTGGCAGCGATCCCCTCCGCCCGGAAGCTCAGTCTCCTGGGCCGGTACCTCCGACTGGAGTACTCCGATCTCATGGCCGAACTCAAGGACATCGAGCTCGCGGATCCGGAGATCGAACTCCTGGTTGCAGTGTACTCGACCGGCGACATGGACGGGATCCCGCTCGCGAACGTCCTGGACCGCGAGGCCAGCGAAGTGACGATGCTCGTCAACGACCTCTCGGAGAAGGACCTGCTCACGACTGGAGAGGCGGGACCGACGCTCACGCCGAAAGGCCGGGTCGTGGTCAATCGCCACCTCGAAGACGTCAACGAATGATATCCTCCTCGCCGACCGCGAGGGTCACTGATCCGCGATGACTTCGCTCGCGATCGATCGACCCCTGGGTTTGAGTCCGACCTCCCGTCGGGTTCGCTTCTGTTTCACCACGCCCTGTTCGGCGAGTTGATCGAAGATATCCTCGACCTCCGCGATATCCAGACCCACAAAATCGGGGATCTCGAACGGAGAAACGCCCGAATAGAGCGCCATCAACACTTCGCGTTCCGCGTCGCTCAACTCGAGGTCGGACTCGACGTGTTGGTCTCCGGAGCGAAGCAACGACGCGAGGATCGAGCAGTCACTCGCCGACCCTGACAGATAGGTTTTGACGCTCGTCCCGTCGATGGCATGTTCGACTTCGAGGACGCTCCGCTGTTTCTCCAGAACGGTACGTTCGGTCTCGTCGATGGTGCCGACGTCGCTGAGTTCGATCTCGACGAACTGCCCGCTCGAGATCGCAAGTTCGACGGATTCCTCGCCGACTTTGATCCGCGCTTTCTCCCAGGGGGCGTCCTGGACGACGCCACCCTTGACCGCGGGGTGTTTCGCGAGGACGACCTGTTGATCCAGGCGGGCGCTGTAGATCTCTGACGCGAACTCGTCCACGTCGGACGGAGAGAGCAACAGCACGTCCCGGCCAGTCTGAACCGAGACGTATCCCGAAACGTTGGCGATCGCCTCATTGACGTTCTTCCGGGTTTTGACGCTCCGGATCTCCGCGAGAGAGACCGTTTTCTTGCCCTCGTTGCTCGCCAGTACCAGACGCTTGTTCGAGAGCAGAATCCGACCCGGGAGCCACTCGACGTCGTTGAGTTTGCGGCCATTCTCGACTACCTGGACGAATTTGCCCCGGCTGTCGGCGAGTTTGCGTTCGCCCTCGCTCATCGGAATGGACGCCTCGTGTCAGGAAGTTGGCGGCCCCTCGTATTAACGTCTCGGCTCCCGCAGTGACAGGTCACAGTCGCCCTCCGAGCTTCGAGATGGCCGAGAACGCGCGTTTGCGTATCTCTTCGTTGTCGGTCTCGTCGATCAGCGTGTCCAGCGTCTCTCGCGACCGGTCGCCACCGACCTTCCCCAATGCAAAGATCGCCTGGGTCCGGGCCTGTGTCGGGCGCTCATCGTCCGTGACGACGTCGAGAAGACGGCGCTCGACGCTGACGTCTTCAAGTTCAGTCAGACTGGTCGCCGCGAACTGTGAGGTCATCTGATCGTCGTCGTCGAGCGCCGCGATCATCGCGTCGAGGACCCGATCGTCAGGTTCGGTGACGACCCGGCCGAGTAGCCACGCCGTGTTCCGGCGCTGTGCGACCTGGGTCCCCTCCTCCAAAATCTCGACCAGTGGAGCTACGACGCTGTCGTCGTCAGTCTCGCTCAACCGGTCGACGATCGTCTCGCGGATCTCGTGACTCTTCTGTGTGGGGACGTTCGCGAGCAATTGAATGATCGAATAGACGGCCGTCCGCCGAACGGTCGCCGCATCGTCACCGAGTGCATTGACCAGCGCATCGACGGGCGCGGCGTTGTCGAAGTTACCGAAAGCGTTGACCGCGATCCGGCGGACACGCTCCGCTGGATCGTCGTAGAGGTCGAGCAGGGCCTGGAGTGCCTGTCGGTTCCCGATCTGTCCGAGTGCCTCGGCGGCTTCCCGCCGGACGACGCCGGCGTCGTCCGTCAACAGGGATTCAAGCGGCTCCGTCGCCCGCGGGTCGCCGATCGACCCGCACGCCCTGGCAGCCCGCGCACGCACTCGGGGATCAGGATCCGTAAACCGCCCGACGAGCGGTTCGATCGCGTCGGTGTCACCGAACTGCCCGAGGCCGTTGGCGGCGGCCATCCGGAGTTCGGGCACGTCGGCTTCGAGTGCGTTGACGAAGGCCTTCGCGCGCACCCAGTCCGCTTCGCCACCCTCGAAGTCGACCCCCGCCATCGACTCGATGAGTGCCTCGATGGCATCTTGGCCGAGTTCGTCGAGGGAGTCGACTGCCGCTGCAGTCACCATGCCCGAATCGTCAGTTTCAGCAGCCTCGACGAGTGCACTCACGACATCCCGCCGATCCGCATGCTCGTCGAACTCCCCGAGCATCGACGCGGTACGCATCCGAACCTCCTCGTTGTCGCTCTCCCGGAGGAGCCTGATGAGTTCCTGGACGTCGCCCTCGCGCTGGAGTTCGAACAGAGACATGCTACACCCTGGTGTAGATGCGACGCTGTTTGTCGACCGATTCGAACGTCCCCCGACACTGGTTCGGGATCGTCTCGGTCATCCCGATCATGAGATAGCCGCCGCTCCGGAGGGACTCGCTGATCGTCTCGAAGATGGGTTCCTTGAACGACGAGTCGATGTAGATGAGGAAGTTCCGACACAGCATGAGGTCGAACTCGCCCTGCGGGTCCCCGCGGATGAGATCGTGTTGCTCGAAGGAGACCATCTCGCGGATCGAGTCCCGGACGGTGAACGTATCGCCGTCGCGGTCGATATACGGCGACACGTCCGACAGCGGTTCGAGTTCGGCCTCGATGTCGGTCGTCTGTGACGTCTCGTAGACGCCCGCCCGCGCTTCGGCCAGGATATCCGGATTGATATCCGTCGCGAGGATGTCCAGACGGCGTTCGTCGATCTGGGCGTCGTCCCGTGCAAGCATCGCCAGGGAATACGGCTCCCGCCCGTCCGCACACGGGGCACTCCAGACCCGGACCGTCCGGTTGTCCGTAGTGAGCTCACGGAGGACGTCACGGAGGCGTTCCCAGGCCTCCGGGTTCCGGAAGAACCCGGTGACGTTGATCGACAGGGAATCCATCAATGCCTCGGCCTCGTCGCCGTCGCGTTTCAGCAGTCGCTCGTACGCGCGGTAGTCATCGCTGTCGGTCCGGCGGATCCGAGCCGTGATCCGTCGGTCGAGATAGGCGTCGTTGTAGAAATCCGTCTCGAAGTCGAGCTCCGACCCGATATACTCGAGCAGCGACCGGAACCCACGCGGTGACCCTGATCGGCGACTCATCGTCCCCTCGTCAGTGAGTGAGTGTCAATTGTCATGTGGTATCACAGTGTGACGACGTCGAGAATGTGCACGATGTTCCCGTCGCCGATCACCGCAGTTCCGGAGAGCCCCGGGGTTCCAGAGAGCAGTCCCTCCAGCGGTTTGACCACGACTTCCTCCTGGCTGTTGACCTCGTCACAGTGGAGTGCGACTTTGCGTTCGGATTCCCTGACGCGGATCAGCATCCCGTCGCCGTTCGTGCGTTCGCCGGGGACGTCGAAGGCCTCGTCGAGGTGGATGATCGGGTAGATCTCGTCGTTGTGTTTGATGACCTCGTTGCCGTTGATCTCGCGCGCCTCCCCGGCGTCGGTGATCTCGTCGACGTTCTTGATCGGGATCCCGTACTGTTCGTCGCCCACCTGGATGAACAGCACCTTCACGATCGCCATCGTCACCGGGAGCCGCAGCGAGACGGTCGTCCCCTCGTCGGGTTCGCTCTCGACGTTGACCGAACCGTCCAGTTGCGAGACGGTCTCGTGGACGACGTCCATCCCGACGCCGCGGCCGCTCGTCCCCGTCACTTCCTCGGCCGTCGAGAAGCCGGGGTGGAAGGTGAGATCGTAGATCGCCGAGTCGTCCATCCGGTCGAGTTCGTCGGCCGACCGGATGCCTTGCTTGCGGGCCTGCTCGCGGATCGCCTCGACGTCCAAGCCCGCACCGTCGTCCTCGACGGAGATGACGACGTGATCACGCTCCCGGCGGGCACGCAACTCGATCGAACCCTCCCGGGACTTGCCCTTGCGCTCGCGTTCCGCCGGCGGTTCGATCCCATGATCCACGGCGTTCCGGAGGATATGCATCAACGGATCGGAGATCTCGGTCAGGATCGTCCGGTCGAGTTCGATGTCTTCGCCCTCGATCGAGAAGTCGATCTCCTTGCCGAGGTCCCGCGAGAGATCCCGCACGAGACGGGGGAACTTCCCGACGACCTTCCCCAGCGGGATCAGCCGCATGTCCATGACGGTGTTCTGGAGGCTGGCCGTGATCTTGTCGAGTTCGTTGAGGGTCTCGCCGGTCGAATCGACGTTGTTCTGTTCGGCCGCCCGGCGAAGTTTGATCCGGCTAGTCACAAGCTGCTCGACCAGCCCGTGTAAGTCATCGAGTTGATCGACGTCGACTCTGACGGACTTGATCTCGTCGACAGCGGTCTCGGAGGCACTCGACGACGTGGACGCGCTGGTACCGGCGTCGTCCGTGGCTCCCGTCTCATCCGCCGTGTCTGCAGCCGCGACTGCCTCCGAGACGTCCTGTACGGTCGCGGATTCGACGGGACCGACATCGTCGACCGCTGCCCGAACTGTCGGTTCGTCGGCGGCCGCGAACACGGCGAACGTCTCGTCGAACGCGCCGTTCTCGATCTCGTCTGTGGATGGATCGGTCGCCACAACGTCGAGGGCGTCCTCGATGGCGTCCAGCGCCAGCATCGCGTCGACGCCCTGCATGTCCCCGCCGCCGATGTCGACGTCCGCAAGCGTGACAGTGCCCGATTCCGGCTCGGGAACGTCCACACGATCGAGGATCGGTTCGACATCGATCGAAGGCCCGGATGCCGAGGTGTCGCCCTCAGCCCCGGCGTCGACGTCACCATCCGAACCGGACGACCGACCGTCGTCACTCGCTGCACCGGCGGCGTCGGGACCGTCTTCCATGACTGCACGGATGTCCTCGACCCGGTCGGCCGTGTCGGCGGACGGTTCACCGTTCGCTTCGATCTCGGTGACGATGGCTTCGATGTCGTCGACACCGGCGAACACGAGGTCCATGATCTCCGGCGTGACGTCCATGTCGCCCTGGCGGATGGCATCGAGGAGGTCCTCGATCGCGTGGGCGAGGTCGCTGGCGTCGTCGAATCCCATCGCGCCGAAGTTCCCCTTCAGCGTGTGGGCTGTTCGGAAGATCGAATCCATCGCCGCCTGATCGCTGGGGTCCGATTCGAGTTCGAGTAACGAGTTGTTCAACTCCGTGATTGCCTCCTCGCTCTCGCGAATGAAGGCGTCGAGATATTGTTCGTCCATATGGGTTAGTGCACCTCCGCGTTGATCGCGTCGAGAATCCGGTCCGAGAGAGTATCGAGTGGACAGATGGCGTCGACCTGTCCGGTCTCGACGGCCCGCTTCGGCATGCCGTAGACGGCCGAGGACGCTTCGTCCTGGGCGAGGGTCGTCCCACCCGCAGCCTTGATCGCCCGAATCCCAGCGGCACCGTCAGTTCCCATGCCGGTGAGAATGACACCGACCAGCGGGTCGTCGATGACCGCCGCAGCGCTCTCCATGGTCACGTCGACTGACGGACGGACGCTGTTGACGGGGTCGTCATCAGTCAGGGCCACGCGAAGCCGACCACTCCGGTAGTTCGAGACCTCCATGTGTCGGCCGCCAGCGGCGACCAGTGCTTCGCCGCCACCGATCCGGTCGCCGTCGCCAGCCTCCCGAACGGTGTATTCGCTTCGTTTGTTCAGGCGCGTGGCGAAGCGGCCGGTGAAGTCCGTTGGCATGTGCTGGACAACGAGGATCCGTAGATCCGCCGCGGCCGGCAGCTCCGAGAGAATCTGCTCGACGACCGTCGGTCCACCCGTCGAGGAGCCGATGACAAGCGTCGGGTTCTCGACGACGCTCCCCGGTTTGATCGTCGGTTCGGAAGCGCTCGCCGGCTCACTCCGCCCGGCGTCGGTCGTCACGTCGACCTCGGCGACCGAGAGCACCATATCGACGAGCTGTTCTTTCAGTCGCGACATCTCCATCGACACTTCGCCGCCGGGTTTGGTGAAAAAGTCGACAGCGCCCTTCTCTAAGGCCTCGAACGTGACGTCCGCGTTTTCGTCAGTGTGGGCACTGAGCATCAGGATCGGGGTCGGGCGCTCGGCCATGATCCGCTCGGCCGCCTCGATGCCGTTCATCTCCGGCATCTCGACGTCCATCGTCACGACGTCCGGTTCGTGCTCCCGAACGGCAGTGATCGCCGCACGGCCGTCTCTCGCCGTCGTGACAACCTCGATGCCGCCCTCTTCGAGGATGTCGGAAATGACGCTCCGCATGAAGTGAGAGTCGTCGGCGACGACGGCCCGGGGCGATGATCGTGATGACATGTTCCGTGTGCAGACCTGTATGGGGGCGGATTTAAATGTGACCGACCGAACAGGAGCGGCCGGTCGACAGTCCGATCGGGTCTATCTGTCTCCGGTGAAACCTTGCTAAACCGGGCAAATAAAGACTCCGGCGTCGTAATCATCGTTGATAACCCGGTGGACACACTTAAGGTAGTTTTGCCGAAAGTCAGGATAGAGTCAGTCGGTGGCGGCAGGGGTACTCGGTAGACGAGTTCCGGTGCGCCGCCGGGAGGACATACAGATGACAGACACGATCGGCCAGGTACTCGAGTTCGAGCTCGGATCGGAAACGTACTGCGTGAGTATCGACCACGTCACCGAGATCGTCGACATCGGCGAGGTCACCAGCGTCCCGAACTCACCACGACACGTCCGGGGGGTCATGGACCTTCGGGGACGCACAACCTCGATCGTCGACCCCAAGATAGTGTTCGGGATCAACGAGGACGGAGCGGAACGACGGATCATCGTCTTCGATCCGGAGATCATCGCCGACCAGGAGGCGGCAGGGTGGCTCGTCGACGAGGTCCACCAGGTCAGACAGATCGACGACGGCGACGTCGACGAATCACCCGGCGGCGCCGACTCGGCGTCGATCAAGGGCGTCGTCAAACGGGACGAGGGGTTCGTCATCTGGGTGGACCCGGTAGCCGTCCACGCCGAGTAAACCACGGAGGGAAATCCACTCCGCGTGAAACAGTAGACTGTCTGAGACGATCCGGAAGCCTTTTTCACTGGTGGCGACCCAACGTGGGGTAGATGACAACGTCCACGGGGTATCCACGATGGTAGAACTCACCGAAACTGGCATTGACGGGCTCGATTCGATTCTCAACGGCGGTATCGTGACGAACTCGACGACACTGGTCGTCGGCACACCGGGGGCCGGCAAGAGCATCCTGGGGCTGCAGTTCATCTACAACGGCGTCACGCAGTCCGACGAACGCGGCATCTACCTCTCCTTCGAGGAGAACCGCGAGGATCTGACGGCGGCGGCCGAGTCGATCGGCTTCGATCAGTGGTCGGAGTTCGAAGACAGCGGCGACATCAAGGTCTACGACAAGCGCCGCCTCCTCCAGGAAAACAGCTTCACGGACACCCTCGATGTCCTCCTGGATGACATCCAAGACGGCGAATACGACCGGCTCGTGTTGGACTCACTGGCCATGTTCGAGTTGTTCTTCGACGACGACGCCGAACGCCGGACGTATCTCCTCAAGTTCACGGACATCCTGAAACAGAACGGCCTGACCAGCTTGCTGACCAACGAGCAGTCCACGGTGTTTCCCGACAACGACATCGGCTTGGAGAACTTCCTGACGGACGGCAACATCTATCTGATCCAGACGCCGACCGAGTCGGGAGTCAATCGGTACGTCTGGGTGGCGAAGATGCGCAAACAGGAGATCGAGACGGACATCTTCCCGATGGAGATCGCCCACGGGGGTATTCAGGTCCACGACAATGCGAGTGCGTTCTCGATGATGAACGACTCCGAGTCGCCGCTGTGAAGCAGTGAGTCCGAGCGGAACACGCAGAACCGTCATTTGTTGACGTTACCGGCAATGATAGACCGTTCTTATGGCTGAGAATGAGGGGTAGCGGGCTGCTGGAGCACAGTTCCAGTAGAAATAGAAAAACTCGACGAGGGTGATTTCACGGCGATTTCATCGGCGATACTTTTATCTTTACGCTGATTCATATTCTGATAACGATGGCATCGGTCGAGTTACTGCGGACCCTCGGGAACAAGTACAGCGCCGAGATACTGGACGCGACCGACGAGCCGAAGTCCGCACAGGACCTGAGCGACGAACTCGACATCCCGATCGCGACCTGTTATCGGCGCATCGACGAGCTCACCGAGCACGATCTGCTGGAGCTTCACGACAACGTGTTGTCCGACGACCGCCGTCGTATCAAGGTCTATCGGCGAAACGTCGACTCGATCCAGGTCGGGTTCGACGACTCCCTGATGGTCGACGTCCAGGAGCGCTCGGAAGTGACGAACAAACTCGACGAGGCGTGGCGGACGCTCTCGGAATCCTAGGTTTCGAACACGCGGATAGGCACCATCGATAGAACGGCGATCGTGGTCCGCCATCGACCGATTATCAATGCAGATATTTTCGAGGAATGATTTAATACGGGTGCTCGGAAACTCTCAGGCAGTGCCAGTACTTGAACTCCTCTATGCGGTTTTGACCCTCGTCTTCGTAGTCGCGGGACTCACGATGGTCGGTATGGCAGTCCGTGCGTACGCACAAACGTCACGACGGGCGATGTTACACCTCTCGCTCGGGTTCGCGCTGGCGGTGGCCGGCGCAGCGGCCACGATGATCAGTGCGTTCGTGACTGACTTCGACGGTGCGCGCGGATTGTTGCTCGTCAACAGCGGGTTGACGACGTTTGGCTACCTGTTCGTGATGTACAGTCTCGTCACCTACGAAGCGTGAGCGGTCAGGACTCGCCACGATCGTACAGTGTGTTACCTGTACACGGCGACTGAAGGCGAACACGCTCATTTCGGGCCGACTATGCTACATTCTCAATATTTGAACGGGGTGAGGATGCCGGCCAATCCCCGTTTTCAGAATAGATAATTTGAGAGATATTCTTAAAGGGGTGTACGAATTCGGTTCAATTAGAGTCTGGGAGTAACCCAGGCGGAGCATACAATGTTCGAACGAACCAACGACAAACCGAACGAGCGAGCCCAGGTCGGGATCGGCACACTCATCGTGTTCATCGCGATGGTGCTGGTCGCCGCGATCGCCGCGGGCGTGCTGATCAACACGGCCGGGTTCCTCCAGAGTAGTGCCGAAGAGAGCGGTCAACAGGCTGCAGAACAGGTCACCAATCGCCTGGTCGAAGTCAGTAGTGTTGGACAAGTTGGGAGCGTTGATGTCGACAGTGATGGGAACGATGAAAGCGTAATTGATCAAGTCGACTTGACGATGCGACTGGCACCAGGATCCTCTGACGTGGACCTCGATGGCGTGACGATGCAATGGGTCCAAGCAGGCGGGAGTCAAAACCTCGTCTCAGGTGAGCTCGACTCGACAAATGGAGACGGCGTATTCACGTACACGACGCTCCGAGACGACGACACGTCGATCACCGACGACAACACGCTCAATGACCGCGTTGACCGTGCCGTCATTACGATCGGACTAAACGGGGGTAACAGTGACGCCCCCACGCCAACTACTGGATCGTATATAGACAGCCCACTTGAGTCGGGAGAGACCGCGACGCTGACCATCAGCACGCAGTCCGGGGGCGAGACCACGCTCACGCTCGTGGTCCCCGATTCCCTCTCTGGGAAGTCCACCGCTAATCTCTAAGCTGATTGCAGTCAGTTTTTGCGATCTTCAAGGCCAAGTGAGAGTGATCGCCTGATGCTGAAGATGAATTGCCTCTGAAGAGCAACTCTTTCCGATTGGGTAGATCAGAAACGACGTGAAAACCCAGGACGTCCCAATTTCGAAGGTAAAAACATAGAAGTCAATAGTCTCCAGTAGTTTTTGAAAGTGATAATCGGGAGTGTAGGCTTAAGTAATGGCAAAAGCACGTTCTACGTAGAGTCTGGGAGTAACCCAGGCGGAGCATACAATGTTCGAACGAACCAACGACAAACCGAACGAGCGAGCCCAGGTCGGGATCGGCACACTCATCGTGTTCATCGCGATGGTGCTGGTCGCCGCGATCGCCGCGGGCGTGCTGATCAACACGGCCGGGTTCCTCCAGAGTAGTGCCGAAGAGAGCGGTGAACAGGCTGCAGAACAGGTCACCAACCGGTTGGTGGAAGTGAACTCTGTCGGGACCGTCGGGACTGACGGTGGTGGCGATGCCGCCGTCACGTCCATTGATCTGACGATGCGACTGGCACCAGGATCCTCTGACGTGGACCTCGATGGCGTGACGATGCAATGGGTCCAAGCAGGCGGGAGTCAAAACCTCGTCTCAGACACCAGCGGCGATACGGGGAATGCCGACGGAGTGTTCACTTTCGAGACGTTGCGCGACGACGACACGTCGATCACCGACGACCGCACGCTCAACAACCGAGTTGATCGCGCGGTCATCACAGTCGGCCTCGATGGTAGCAGTACTGCAAATGACAATTACATCACCAGCTACCTGAACGGCGGCGAAACGGCGACCCTGACGATAAGTACACAGTCGGGCGGCGAAACAACGATCACGCTGGTCGTGCCAGACTCACTGTCCGGAAAGAGCTCCGTCCAGCTGTAAGGCTTCGCTACTCTCTTTTGTTTTCAGCAAGCTCGGCAAGAGCACCACCGACGGAATTATATCCGCTAGCGACAACATACCACACATGCCACCAGGGGACGACAACGACGACGAGGACGGACGCGTGCTCGCCCCCGAGGAGCTCGACATCTCCGAGGACGAGCACGTCGCGGAGATCGAGGACGGCCGGTACGTCGTCTCCCCGAATGATCCGATCGGTGATGTCGACGGGATCAAAACAACCGAAACAGAGCCGGAACCAGCCACCGATGAATCGGAAAGTGACGTCGACGAAGCATCCGATCAGGCGTCGCCAGCCCCGTCAAATACGCCGACGGACGCAGCGTCCGAATCCCGGGAGCCCTGGCAAGACAACGCAAGCGAGACGGGAGAGATGACCGAAGCGGACGTCGAAGCGTGGCTCCGGGACTCGTTCGCTTCGGCTGACTCCAGGTACGGCTTTCACGTCACGGCGACCTTCGACGGCCGGGTGTCCCAGCGCCGGATGATGTCCAACGATGTGGTGACGATCTTCGAGAGCCTGATCCTGTGGTACGCCCAGCACATCGACAGCGAGACGCCAGTCGAGGAGATCCTCGGTATCCTGCTAACCGAATCGAACGTGCCGATCAGTTACCCGACCGAGAGCCTTTCGGCGGCGATCAAAGCCCGGGGGCTCGGCCCGGACGATTCGATCGGGGAACTCATGAACGCCATCGGCGACGATGGCTTCGAGCTCTGAGATGAGTCGTGCGTTCGATCCCTTCTTCGGCGATCCACTCGGCCTGAGCCAGCAACTTCTCGTCGGCGTCGTGGTCGTGACGCTCGTGTTCTCCGGCCCGCTCGTGCCCGGACTGTCGTTCGGGGGGGCCGGCCCGCCGGCGACGATCGGCGACGGCAACGCCAGCGTCTCGTCGGTGGCTATCGATCTCGACGCCGTCGAGATCACACCCGGCCGGTTCGGGACTGACGTCGAGTACCTCCGAATCCCGGACGCGAGACTGTCCATCGACGATGTCGAAGGAGAGCCACGGATCGTCTACCGGCTGGTCGTCCCGGAACTGCAACTCGACCACGCCGAGACACGGCTGCTTGCGAGTCCCGGTGCCGTCACCGTTCGGCCGAGCGACGTGGCCTTCCTGTCCGGGGAACTGTCGGCAGCGCACTATAACGGAACGCTACGCGTTCGCGTCCAATCGCTGTCGACCGATCGAACCGTGTTCAACGAGTCCATCAGGATCGAGGTAAGACGGTGACCCGGGTTGGTGCAGCCGAAGTCGACGAGTGGCTATCCGAACGTGGGTCGATGATCCGTCGACAGGCCGTCGCTGTCCTGTTCGGCGATCGCGTCGGCCTGACACTGTTTCTGGGTGTCGTTGTCGTGCTGGCGGCCCTCTGGCGAGTCGGGTTTTTCATCACCGACACCTACGCCATCGCGAACACGCTCGTGAATCTGGCCGACGGACGGCTCCACATCGCCCGGATCGAGTACTCGCTGACGCTCGGGTCCCAGCCGGGGTTATACGAACACGGCGGTCAGGTCTTCGGGCGCAACTACGGCCAGGCGGCACTCGCTCTCCCCTTCTACTGGCTGCTCGAAGGGACCGCGGCACTCGCCGAGTTGCGGCTGGTGCTCGCGGGCGGGTGGAGTCTGCTCGTGGCCGCATTCGCGTCACAGCTCGGTCGGGTGCTTGATCGCCCCCGCGTGACGTTGGCTGGAACGCTGGGCGCGCTGGGCCTGTTCGTCGGCAACGTCGCCCTTTTGACGCCGCTCGATCCCCGGTGGAACGGCTTGCTCGCTCTCCAACTCCTCTCGCTGGTGGCGGCAGGTGTGGTCGCCGTGGCGGTGTATCGATTGCTCAGTGAGTACCACGGACAGCGAGTCGGCGTGGCCGGGGGATTGCTGGCGGCACTCGCCCTGCCGATCGCGTTCTGGGCGACGATGCCGAAACGCCACGTCATGTCGGCGGCGCTGATCGCAATCGTCGTCTTCGGGTTCGCCCGGAGTCGAGGTTCTGATCGACCGCTGCCGCCGCGTGCGCTGTCCTACGCCGCTGTCGGGGTCCTCGCGTGGCTACACGCCGCCGAGGCGCTGGTGGTGCTGGTGGTGCTCGTCCCGTTCGACCTCGCGACCGCTCGACGCAACGGGGTTCGAGAGCTAGGCGTGCTCGGCGTCGTTTTCGCCCTCTCGCTGGTTCCGTTCGGACTGACGAACTACCTGATCACCGGCTCGCCGTTTACCGCGCCACGGATGCTCTCGAATCTCGGTGGACTCGCGGAACTCAGCCCCGGGGGAGATATCGTCGTCGACGGCGGTGGCGAGCCCACACAACCGACGACACCGGATCCGACGCCACCGGGCGAGCCCGCGTCGCCAGGCGAAACGTCACCCCCCGACGGAGCGAGCGGCCCTGGCGATCCCGGGACGGGGCTCTGGAGCCAGATCACCAGTGCTCTCGGTGGTGTGATCGGACTGGGGGCCACCGGTATCAACGGCGCTATCGGGGTTCTCGACAGCCTCGTCGGGGCGGTCGTGTTCGGCATCGAGGCAGCGGCGGCCCGGATCGGCGAGCTGTGGGGATACGTCGCGGAAGGGATCGGGATCGCCTTCGGGGACCTCGAGCGACTCGGCCACGTCTTCCTCAGGAGCGGCCGGATCCCGGGGGTGGACTACGCGACCAACGACCACGAGACCGTCGAGCTGACCGTCCTGGAAGCCGCGCCGATGCTCGGGACCCTCGTCGCCATCCCGATCGTCCTCGGCAAACGAGGGCTGGAAAGCGGGGGAGGGAAGCTTCGTGGACGACTGACGGCGATCCGCTCGACTCCGCGATACCAGACGGACCTCTTCGCGGGGACGCTCGTCGCCGCGTTCACCCTCCTGTACCTGCCCAGACTGCCGCTTTACTCCCAGATCACGGTCCGGTATCTGGTTCCGATCATGCCCGTGGCGGTCTACGGTGTGATGCGGTTGCCAGCCGTCCGGCGGAGCCTCACGACGAACGTCCGGGAGTTCATCGACGCATACGTCGGAGCCACTGTGGTCGGGATCGTCGGCGTCATCGCGGTGTTCGTCGCGATCGACCCGGCGATCGGCGAGGCGATGCAGTTTCACGCCCTGTTGAACCTGATCGTTGCGGGGGTTGCCGCGGCTGTCGTCGTCCTGGACACGATCGACGGCCCCGACCTGCCAGTCGCGACGGCGATCGGGACTGCGGGCGGGGCCGCCACGACGCTTTACGTCCTTTCCGGGATCGAGTACATCACGTACGGCCAGTTCGCGCTCCCGGTCGCCGAGTGGCTCTCGACACTGATTCCAGTGTTCTGAAAATATCCGCCGAGTGACGGCACAGAGCCGGCGTTTGCTATCAAACGCGATAATAGTACGGAAGCATTTATCTAGGCAATTCGCTAATCTGAGAAGTAGAACCCATGCCAGAAGTATTGATCGCGGACGATTCGGAGTTCATGCGGAACCTGCTGCGCGAAATCCTCGAGGAAGACCATCAGATCGTCGGTGAGGTCGAAAACGGCGTCGAGGCCGTCGAGGCCTACAAGGACAAGGATCCGGACCTCGTGATGATGGACATCGTGATGCCGATCAGAGACGGTATCGAGGCCACCGACGAAATTAAAACTGAAAGTCCAGACGCGAACGTGATCATGTGCACCAGCGTCGGTCAGGAGGAGAAGATGAAAGAGGCCGTGAAGGCTGGGGCCGACGGGTACATCACCAAGCCGTTCCAGAAGCCAAGCGTCATGGAAGCCATCGAAGACGTCGTCCCCTCATAGATGAACGTCGACATCCAGTCGCTCGGGACGTTCAACGAACTCGCCCACGAAGGGGCAAAGGAGGCCACGGCATCGATGACCCAGATGACGGGCATCGACGCCGACGTGGACGTGACCCAGATCACGCTGATGGATCGGGGCGACGTCGGCGAAACGCTGGCCGAGCAGGCGTTCGTCGGGGTCGAATTCGACTTCGAGGGCGAGCTATCGGGTCAGACAGCGCTGGTACTTGATCAGGACAGTAGCGAGACGTTGGCGGGAACGCTGATGCCCGGCGACGAGATCAGTGCCGAAATGGCCAAAAGCGGGGTCAAGGAGATCGGCAACATCATGATGAGTGGGTTCATCGACGGCTGGGCCGACTATCTCGAAACCACGATCGATCACTCCCCGCCGACGTACATCGAAGGGACCGGCAAGGAGATCCTACCCACGTCGGGTGACGATTCGCCCGACGATCAGGTGTTCGTGTTCAAAAGCGAGATCGAGTGGGTCGACGAATCAGTCGACTTCTACATCTACATGTTGCCGGATCAGGACTCGCTCACGGACCTGATGGCGGACCACGCCGACGCCGAAGCCGACGCGATCCCGGTCGACAAGCTCCACGTCTTCAACCGGATGACCCAGCAGGGCACCAAGCAGGCCGCCGAAAACGTCTCGATGATGACTGGAATTGACGTCGAAGCGGAGGTCTCACAGATCAACTTCACGCGGATCGAAGACATTCCCAAGCAGGTCGGAACCGACCGGTACGTCGGGACGGCCGTCGAGTTCACCGACCTCCCGAGCGGGTTCCTGCTCGTGTTGTTCGACGAGGCCTCGGCGAAGAACGCGGCCGAGGCGCTGATGCCCACCGCGGTCGAGGGTGAAGAACTCACCGACCAACACACGGCAGCCATCGAGGAACTGGGGAACATCATGACCAGCGGATTCGTCGACGGCTGGGCGAACGTCCTCCAGACGTCCATCGATCACACGCCGCCGCGGCTGGTTCACGACATGGGGCGGGCGATCATCGACCCGCTTGCGGCCCAGGTCGGGCAACATCAGGATCACGCGTTCGTCATCGACTCGCGGATGCGAACGGACGACGTCGAGTTCGAGAGCGAGATCTACGCGTTGCCCAACGACGAGGAACTCCGGGAAGCACTCGAGGAACTGGCGGTCGAACGGGCGGAAGAGACTGACGCGGACCCCGAAGAAATATTCCAGGAATGAAGGTCTACGACGGATCGCAGACTGAGCAATCGAGCACGCCCGAGCGCATCAAGGTCGGGATCGCCGAGTACGACGTCTCGACGAACGGCGCGACACTGTCGACCAGTGGACTCGGCTCCTGTATCGGCGTCGGGCTCCACGACGAGGAGTCCAGCGTCTCTGGGCTCGTACACGTGATGTTGCCAGTCTCGGAGGAAGTCAACGGCGGAAACCCGGCGAAGTTCGCGGACACCGGCGTCAAAACCCTGGTCAGAGAACTCGAAGACCACGGTGCGGATCGGTCGAACATCGTCGCGAAGATCGCCGGCGGGAGCGACATGCTCGATTTCTCGAAGAACGGCTCCGGCATCGGTGTCCGGAACGCGAACGTCGTCGAGGAGACCCTCTCGGCACTCGACATCCCGATCGTCGGCGAAGACATCGGCGGCGACCACGGCCGATCGATCCGGCTCGAAGGCGATACCGGCGATCTGATCGTCAAAAGCGCAAACCGGGACTCGAAGCGGCTCTGACCGGTCAGAGATGACACCCAGTCGATTCGAGAGGGCGTCTCTGGCCGTTTTTTCGGAGAGACATACGGGAACCGTCATAACTACCGACCAGCGACAGTGAACGTCAGTTTGTTCTGAATATCGATATCAATACCGCGCCGGCGGAGGGTTACAGCACAATCACGCGACGTCAGACGCTAATTTCCGATCGATTTTGCTGAACGGAACCGTCAGTTATCAAATATGATACTCTAAACGGTACATTGAAGGGCGCGTGCGGGGATATTACTCCTAATGAGTACGCTCTCGTTGCTCCAGTCCGGGACAGTGGTCGAGGGGGTGGACCCTACCCTCCTCGCGGCCACCGGTGACTGGATCGTCGAGTCGGTCGGCTCGCTGTCGACCGAACCGCTCGCCGTCGGTGTCCTGACGGTGGGGGTGGTCGGCATGAGTATCCGATCCGTCTTCGACTCGATCCTCTCGGACGAGGACGGGGGCCCCGACGTGGACGAGGGGGACGACGACGGGTTGATGCCCGAGGAAGGCGGGGATGACCTCGGCGACCTTGGCGGCGGGTTCGGTGATGGCGGCGACGACTTCGGAGATTTCGAAGACGACGACTTCGGCGAGATGGACGGGGGCGGTGCGGACACTGACGAACTACAGCACCGCCTCGACGAGCTCGAAACCGAGGTCGGCAGCCTCTCCTCGACGGTAAACACGGTCCGCAACGAGAACGAGCAGATCTCTGAAACGGTCGACGACGTCGAGGAAAACGTTCGAAAACTGCTCGACATCTACGAGATGGTGACCCGGGGCGTCAATCCCTTCGCCGACGACATCGACGCCGGCGGATTGGGCGGCCCCGGAGAGGAGTCGTTTGGCCTCTTCGACAATGGTGACGACCAGTCCGAAGAGGGAGACCTCGACGAAGACATCGCCAACGCCGACGCGGAAGGGTTCTTCGACGAAGACCTCGTCGAGGACGACGAGCTGGAAGCCGATGCCGACGTCGGCGATGTCCTGGGCACGGGCGAAGACAACGGCGGTGACGACGGTGGGTTCGAAGAGGACTTCGAGGACGACTTCGACATGGACGATGATTTCGGCGACGCCGAAGACGACTTCGACATGGACGAGGGCGGCGACGGTGACGCGGACAGCGGCGGTGAGGGCGGGAAATCCTTCGCCGAGCTCAAAGACGAGTACGAAGCCGGCGACGCCGAATGGGCCGAAGGCGACGCCGAAGATCCGGACGAAAGCATCGAAGAGACGAGCGACGACCTGACGGCAGACGACGATTCCCTTGATGACGATGAAGCCCTCCTAGACGAGGACGACGACTTCGCCATGGAGGACGACTTCGCCATGGAGGACGACTTCGCCATGGAGGACGACGGTGGTGAGGCGGGAGACGGGCTGGCCGACGACGACCTCTTCGATACAGTCATCGAGGACAAGGGCGACGAAGAGAGCGCAGACGAGGCTGTCGATGCGACTGAATCCGCCACGAGCGTCGTCGAGGACGACACAGAGACAGAAGAAACCGAGCCGGATCAGGAGACGATTACCGCCGAGGAGGAGAGCGTCACGGAAACGGCGCAGACCGAGGAGGACGCGACTGAGCCGGCAGCCAACGCCGAAGCGCCGTCAGCCGAAGAAGAGACCGACGGGACGGGAGCAACCGAAGGAGCGAGCGCCGAATCCGACGACGGAAAGCCATACCTCACGTCGCTTCCGGACGGGTTCCTCGCCGACCTGATCGTCGTCGAATGGCTGGAGTTCCTGGTCGAGGAAGTCGGGATCCGGGCCACCGCCGAGGCCATCGACTACTACGAGCGCATCGACTGGATCGACGAGTCCGTCGCCGACCAGTTACAGGCGTACCTCAAGGGCTTCGAGGAAGGCGGTGAGTCCGAGAGCCTGACCATCGACCACCACACCAAGAGTCTGCGGTACGTGAGCCAGCTGAACGGCGGCGGGGCGGAGTCGATTGCCCTCCAACAGCTGCCACGCCAGACCGGAGGTGGCCCCGATGGGATTCAGCGTTAGTGGCTCGGCCGCGATCCTCCTGGTCGCGTTCTTCGTCGCCTTCGGGACGTTCTACAGCGCCGCCTCGAACTCCATGGAGACTGTCAACGATGCGCGAGGCGCTGCCCAGGACGACCTGCTCGCCCAGCAGAACACGGCGATCACCCTGACGGACGTATCGGTGGCACACAACGTCTCCGGGGACGAGCTGTACTACGTGAACGCGACCGTCAAAAACACCGGGGCCAACGGGTTGAGCGTCGCCGACACCGACTTCATGGTCGACGGCGAACTGCAGACGTCGTTTCTCGACCGGGCCGTCGACGGCGACAGCTCGACGGACGTCTGGGCGACCGGGCAGCGACTCACCGCCAACATGACGGTCTCCACCCAGCCCGACCGGCTCAAGGTCGTCACCGGCCCGGGTGTGGCCGCGACGGAGGTGGGACTGAGTGGCTAGCGTGTCAGCGTCGCATTTGATCATCTTCATCGCGAGCATCCTCGTAGCGGCGAGCGTCGCGGGGACGATCACCAGTACGGTCGGCCAGCTCAGCGATGCGGTCGACGACCTCGGCGTCGACGCCAGCCAGGAGGTCCGGACTGAGATCGAGATCATCAGCGATAGCGGCGCACAGGTGTACGACAGAGACGGGAACGGAAACATCACGCTGTACGTCAAAAACACCGGGTCCCAGCGGCTCCCGGCCGACGGGGTCGGAATGGACGTGATCGTCGATGGGATCTACCGGACTGAGGTGAGTATGACTGTCGTCGACGGGAGCGTCTGGCGACCCGGAACGGTCGTCCGCATGGGGATCTCGATCCCGGACCTACAGAGCGGGGATCACCGTGTCCAGTTGACGATCTACGGTGACAGGGAGGTGTTCGAGTTCAACACATGAGCATCGCAACCACTGATCTGTACTCGCTTGGCTTAGACGAGCGCGACAGACTGAACAAGGAACTCGGCGGCGGCATCCCGCCCGGCAGCATCGTCCTCGTCGAAGGGGACTACGGTGCCGGGAAGTCCGCGATGAGCCAGCGCTTCGCCTACGGCCTCTGTGAGACCGGCCAGACGGTCACGATGCTTTCGACGGAGTTGACCGTCGGCAGTTTCCTCGATCAGATGCACAGCCTGGACTACGGCATGGTCGAGCACATCCTCGACGAGAACCTCCTGTTCCTGCACGCCGACATCGGCGACTCCAACACCTTCCAGGGTGGCGACGACGACAACGACCGCATGGACCTGCTCAAGCGGCTGATGGACGCCGAAGTGATGTGGGACACGGACGTCATCATCATCGACACCTTCGACGCCATCCTCCGGAACGACCCCAAGTTCGAGGCCCTGGTCCGCCAGAACGAGGAGCGCCAGGCCGCCCTGGAGATCATCTCGTACTTCCGGGACGTCATCGCCGAGGGGAAGGTCATCATGCTCACGGTCGACCCCTCGACGCTGGACGAGGACGCGATCGGTCCCTTCCGGGCCATCGCCGACGTGTTCATCGAACTCGAGATGATCGAGGTCGGCAACGACGTGCGCCGACAGATCTCGGTGAAACGCTTCGCCGGGATGGGCGAACAGGTCGGTGATACCATCGGGTACTCCGTCCGGTCTGGGACGGGCATCGTCATCGAATCGCGCAGTGTCGCATAAGGGGAAATACACATGACAGATCACGGCAGACCCAAACCGTCGGACGAACTCCGCCAACACGCAGCGAGGCGTCCACACCTCCGTGATCACCTCCAGAAGTTCAAGCAGATCACCGGCGAGTTCCCGATGTTCGTCGAGGAAGCCGACGGCGAATACGAGACCAATCGCCCGAACATCCTCTACCCCGTCGGCGGCCCTATTTATACGCACGTCTACGGCGACATCGGCCAGGACATCAAGTACTACGCGATCGAGCCGGAACTGGCAGAGGACGAACAGACGGTCTTCGAGAAGGTCCGCAACCGGTTGCTCGAACGCAGCGTCATGAAGCCCGCACCGACCGAGGAAGGCGAGTACGACGACCGGATCGAAGAACTCCTTCAAGAGACGACGAACGTCAAGCGGCGTGAAAGCGGTGACGGCGTCCTGAGTCGACTGGGGAACATTACGAACCTCGGAAAAGTCGACGTGACCGAGGAGACCTACGAAAACATCCGCTACCGGCTCAACCGCGACATCGTCGGCCTCGGTCCTCTCGAGCCCGTGATGCGTGACCCGGCCAACGAGGACATCCACGTCATCGGTCCCCACGAGTGTTACGTCGATCACTCCGTCTACAGCCTCATCAAGACGACCGTCGACTTCGGCGAACCCGCGGATTACGAGCAGTGGCTGCGAAACATGGGCGAACGGATCGGCGACCCCGTCTCCGACAGCGATCCGATCATCGACTCGACGCTGCCGGACGGCTCGCGTATCAACATCATCTACTCCGACGATGTCTCGTTGAAGGGGCCCTCGATGACCATCCGACAGGGCACGGAGGTGCCCCTGTCGATCTTCCAGATTACCAAATGGGGCACGCTCTCCCCGGAACTCTCGGCGTACCTCTGGCTCGCCCTGGAGAACGAACAGACGGTGTTCGTCGTCGGGGAGACCGCCTCCGGGAAGACGACGACGCTGAACTCCATCATGTCGTTCATCCCCCGGGATTCGAAGATCTACACCGCCGAGGACACCTCCGAGGTCCTGCCGCCACACGACACCTGGCAGCAACTCCTCACCCGGGAAGGTGACGACGAGGGGACGGACGTCGACATGTTCGACCTCGTCGCCGCCGCGCTCCGGTCGCGGCCCGACTACATCATCGTGGGCGAGGTTCGTGGCGAGGAGGGTCGAATGGCGTTCCAGGCGGCCCAAACCGGCCACCCGGTCATGCTGACCTTCCACGCCGCCGACATCGTCTCGATGATCCAGCGCTTCACCGGCGAACCGATCAACGTCCCCGAGACGTTCATGGACGTCGCCGACATCGCGCTGTTCCAGAACCGGGTCAAGCAGGGCGACGACGTCCTCCGCCGGGTCACCTCAGTCCAGGAGATCGAAGGCTACTCCAAGGAGATGGACGGTGTCGTCACCCGCCAGAGCTTCTACTGGGACCCCGTCGAGGACGAGATCGTCTTCCAGGGGATGAACAACTCCTTCGTCCTCGAAGAGCAGATCGCGACCCTGCTGGGGTACGAGGACACCCGCGACATCTACGACGACCTCCAGTTCCGGGCGGACATCATCAGGCGGGCGATCCAGGAGAACGTGCTGGGCTACCACGAGGTCAACGAATTGATCGAGAACTTCCAGCGCGACGGCGTCGAAGGACTCCCCTTCGACATCCACCGCCAAGACTGATGGCCTCCGAAGAAGCCACCCTCGACCTGACGATCTCCGGCACGATAGCCTCGCTACTCGAATCCTATCGCCGGATGGGGATCCCGATCCAGCGGTATCTGTTCGGCATCCTCCTGCCGGCGTTCGTGTTCTTTCTCGCCACCCTCGGCGTGGCGCTGCTGGTGAACCTGCCGCTTGGGATCAAGCTCCCCTTCCCGCTGCTCGGGTTGCTCCTCCTCGGGGCTGCGGTGTTCTATCCCAGAGTACAGCTCTCCCAGCGCAAGCAGGCGCTGAACGACAGATTTCACCTCATGGTCACCCACATGACGGTCCTCTCGACGACGAAAATCGACCGCATGGAGGTGTTCAGAGCGCTCGCCAGTGAAGACGAATACGGCGAACTCGCCACCGAGATGGGACGGGTCGTCGAACTGGTCGATACCTGGAATCTGAGCCTCGACGACGCGTGTCGTCGCCGGGCGAAGGAAGTGCCAAGCGACGCGCTCGCGGATTTCTTCGACCGACTGGCATACACTATGGGCGCGGGACAGAGTCTCGAGGACTACCTACTCTCCGAACAGGACATGATCATCGAGAACTACAAGACGATCTACGAGGGGACGCTTGGCAACCTCGAGGTGATGAAAGACCTCTACCTGTCGATGATCCTCTCGATGACGTTCGCCCTGGTGTTCGCTGTGGTCCTCCCGATCCTGACGGGGACGAACCCAATGATGACCGTGAGTGCGGTCATCGTGCTGTTCATCTTCGTCCAGACGGGCTTTTTCGTCGCGATCCGCTCGTTGGCTCCCTACGACCCGGTCTGGTACCATCCGGAGGAGATAACCTCGCCGATGGAGCGGCGACTCAACGTTAGTTTCGCCGCTGGCGTGGTGCTGACATTGGTGTTCGGGTTCATCAGCTTCGGTGGGTTCGCCGGGATCAGCCCGATCACGCTGGACATGATATTCTTCTTCTGGGACCCCGTCCCCCTGTCGATCTACGCCGTCTTCCCCATCACGCCGCTGCTCATCCCCGGACTCATCATCCGACAGGAGGAGAAGAAGATCAAGGCCCGCGATCAGGAGTACCCGAGTTTCATCCGGGCACTTGGATCGACCGAAGGAGCCAAGCAGTCGACGACCGGTGCCGTCCTGGAATCCCTTCGCGAGAAGGAGTTCGGGCCGCTCAGCGAGAACATCGACAACCTCTATAAGCGACTCAACATGCGGATCGAGCCCGAGAAGGCCTGGCGACACTTCACCGCCGAGTCACGGTCGTACCTGATCCAGACGTTCAGCGAGATGTACCTCATCGGCCGGAAGATGGGTGGCAGCCCGAAGCAACTCGGGGAGCTCATCAGCGAGAACATGAACGAGGTCCTGCAGTTGCGCCAGCAGCGCGACCAGGAGACGACCACACTCATCGGCGTGCTGTACGGGATTTCCGCGGCCGCGACGTTCGCCTTTTTCATCGGGCTGCAAGTCGTCAACATCCTCTCGGAGATGAGTCTCAACCTCCAGACGGGATCGAGCAATTTCGAGGTCAGCACGCTCATCCACACCTCCGTCTACGAGATTCCGATCATCGAGTTCCTGCTCATCACCGTGATTATCTTCAACGCGCTCCTGTCGTCGCTGATGATCCGGACGACCGACGGCGGTCACAAGCTCAACAGTTACATGCACTTCGTCGTCCTCTCGTGGATCGGCGCGCTGGTCGCTATCTTCACGAAATTAGTCGTCTCCAGCGTCATCAGCATCTGAGTCGGCACCGTTCTCACGCTATCGCGAAGCTTTTGCCGGTGGCTCCGCTCGATTCAGGCATGATTGACCGCGCGGAGTTTCTGGCGGGAAACCGACCTGAGGACATCGCCTTCTTTCTACACGAAGACAGCGTCTCGAACCTCGACGCGCTCGACGCACACGCCGAGACAGTCGCGGATGGCGCTGTCCTCGTTCTCCCGGGCGAGAAGGGGCGGAGTGCGTTTGAGTCAGTCGTCGGGATGGACCCGATGGCCCTGTCCCAGCAGGCGATGGACACGCCGGGCGAAGTTCACGACGACCTGACTGGCGGGGTCTGTCCGGCGAGTGACGACGATCCCGAAGCCGATCACACGGTCAAGTTCGTGTTCGCGTTCGCCGAGGCCCAGAACGACGAGGTCGGCGGGCTCTATGCCGAGGGTGACGTGATCCACGCCTACGCCGTCTGTACCTGCGGCGAGACCTACAGCGAGAAGTGGCTCGCCGACGAAACTGACGAGCACTGACGCCCGATGCAGATGACAACAGATGTGAACGGGACGAAGGTCGTCCTCACCGGCTTGATCGGGCTCGTCGGCACAGTGGTCTTTCTCGGACTATTCGTCTACCCGTTGCAGTACGGACTCAAAGAGAGCGCTGCAGTGGCAGGACTGATCGTCCTCGCTGGACTCTGGGAGTTCGTCCTCGATAGTGCGGAACTCGGGTGACTGTCGAAACATTCACAGCCGGAACAGTTCGAGTAACCGGCCAACCAGCACCCGAACGAGGTCTGTCAGGGTCTCCTCGGCTCGCTTCGCTCACGGCTTCACCGTTCGAATTTCCGAGACACTCCATCTGTCGTGTCCCGCTTCGCTCGGGGTACTACTCCTCGACCTCTAACCGCCGGAAGGCATCTACAATGGCCTGCTTGGCCACCGCTCCTCGGGTCGTCCAGTGGTGGGCGTAATCCAGCATGTCGTCGTAGACATCGGGTTTGCAGCCGGCCGCCTTCGGGTGGCCGCCGCCGTTGACCTGGGCCGCGACCTCGTGGGCACGCTCGAAGTTCTCAGTCCCACGGATCGAGGCCGAACCGGCGGGCTTGACGATCACCGCGGCGTCGGCTCCCTGCTCGCGGAGTGCCTCGGCGACCTCGTTTTGCGAGCAGCGACCGTAGGTCACGCCGACCGTCCAGGGACCGACCTCCCGAAGTTGAGCGCGTTCGACGGCCTTCTCGATCAGGGCTTCCTTCTCGATGCGGCGCTCGGCGAGCAACTCCTCGGCATCGGTCGGTAGGTCTGCACCGTGCGCTCGGATGATCTCGACGTACTCCTCGGGTTCGAGCCAGTGGGCGAGGTCAGCCAGGTCGTCGCTCCGGGGATCGTCGCGGATCCAGAGGTCGTGATCGCGGGTGACAGCCGTCAGATCGACGAAACGGTCGGGGAAGTCAGCGTCTAGTTCGGCCAATGCGACATCGGCGGTACACGCTTCGTCGGATTCGCCGACAGTGAGTGTGACGCCGGCATCCGCAACCATCCCGGCGAGAGCCTCGTCCCACTGATGGTGGTCGAACCACCGGACCGATCCAGCGCGGGCCACGATGTCGTCGAGCCCGGCAAGATCAGCAGCCTCGTCGGGGCAGAGATCACAGACGAACACGTCCGTGTCGGGTTCGAGATACTCGGCGACCCATTCAAACGCACGGGCAAGATTGTGTGGACTCGCTTCCAGAAGCGCACCCTCGCCGAAGGCGTCCCGGATCAAGGCGACGCAGGCGAGGCCGTCGGCGTCGGGATCGGCGATCACGACCGTGCCGGCGTCGGCGAGCGTGTCGGCGGCTTCCCGCTCGCGTTCGATCTCCTCGACGGTATCCGGATGAAAGAACCCCTCACCGGGAAGGATCGACTTGCGCTCGATCGAGAGGCGGTCGTCGTCGATGAGCCAGTCGTCCACGCTTAGGCCTCCTGGGGCGTCACGGCACTTGTCTCGTCGGCGTCGAGTTGCCGGACGGTCAGGACGGGAACGGGCGAGCGTCTCACGACCGCTTCGGCGACGCTACCGAGGAGGAACGCGTGTTCGCCGTGGCGGCCACGCGTCCCAGTCACGACGACGTCGGCCGCGACCTCCTGGGCGTAGCCACAGATCTCAGCGGCCGGCCGTCCCTCTCTGACAGCCGTGACCACCGATCGATCAGTCTGTTGGGACAGTTGGGCAAGCACATCCTCACCGTGCTGCTGAAGCGCGGCTTCGAGATCGTCCCGGACCGCCGCCGGGGAGGCGTCGACCTCGCTCGCGTCAGTCACGTACAGCGCATGGACCGTCGCGTCGAAACGACGGGCGAGATCGAGGCCGACTGTCACCGCCCGGTCAGCGCTCTGGGAGCCGTCAGTCGCCAGAACCACCGTGTCGTACATAGACGAGCATGGCGGTCGGTTCGTATAAAGGTTCAGTGACCGCCCACGGAGGACCTGTCCAACCTTGATCAGGCCTGGAGATGCAGTTCGATAGGGGAACGGTCCGAGAGTCGTCCCTCGGTGGGTTTTTTGAGGGGTCACGCCGCAGGAGAGGATAATGGCTGTCGAAATCGACACGATACTGGTACCGGTCGACGGCACGGACCGTTCTGATCGGGCCGTCAAGCACGCATTGCCGATCGCCGACCGGTACGATGCCGAGGTACACATCCTGTACGTGATCGAGGAGACGGTCGCTGCGGGGCTCGAACAGGGAGATATCGAAGCCGACAGTGTCGCGAACGAACACCGGGCGTTCATGGACGCCGTCCGGGAACAGGTGCGTGCGGACGGCCACAACATCGACCTCTCACAGTCGACCGTCTTTGGCTATTCGGCAAGTTCACTGACTCGGCACCCAGTCAGCGTCGTGTTGGACGCCGCCGAGGACATCGGCGCGGACTTCATCGTCATTCCCCGCCAGTCCGTCATGGACGAACCTGGCGCAATGCTCGGCAAAGTCGCCGAATACGTCCTCACGTACGCGAGTCAACCCGTTCTCTCGGTCTAGGGTTCGTCGTCGGGTTCACGTTCGGCATCGTCACCTGCGTCGGAAGCCGAATCGGCACCTGCGTCGGCCGCCTCGGAAGCCGAATCGGCACCACTGGAGTCGGCGATCCGGATCGCCATCTCCAGTTCGAAACTCTCGGTGTTTCGGATCTCGAAGCCGACTTTCTGGTAGAGCCCGATGGCGGGTTCGTTCCAGCGCTCGACCGTCAACCAGACGCGATCGATGCCGCTGTCTTTGCCGTAACCGAGCAGCGTCTGGAGTAACTCCGTGCCGATGCCCGCCGACTGGTGACTCCCGAGGACGAAGATCGCCAGTTCGGATGCTCCCTCCTCGTCCGGGACTAGCATGGCATGGCCGACGGCATCACCGTCGTGCCACGCGATCGTGTTCAGACAGTCAGGCTCGAAGACGCGTTCGAGCCACCGCCGGATCGACTCCTCGCCGACCGGCGGGATGCCCTGGGCCCGGTCCTCCGAGTCGAACGCCTTGTACATCTCGACGAGTGCCTCTCGATCGTCGTCGGCGACCCGGACCACGATCTCCCGACCGATGCCGTCGATGAACCGATGTGGCGGAGTCGGAAACGGCCCGGATATCTCCGCCGGGTAGGATCGATCTCCGTTCATCGGATGAGTGTCACCGGGGTTTCGGCGTTGAGTATCACGAACTCGGCGATGGATCCGAGCTGGATCTTCCCGAGAGGACTCCGCTGGCCGCCACCGATCACCAGTCTGTCGAAGTCCCCCTCGTCGGCCAGCCCGACGAGGTCACCGGCTGGATGGCCCGACAGACGATGGATCTCCGCATCCACGCCGGCCGAGTCGAGAACGTCACGGACGTCGGACTCGATCTCGGTCGTCGTCGCGTCGACGTCTTCGGCGTCGAAGATCGCCACCGCCAGCTCGTCGCCAGTTTCCTGCACCCGCTCGACGGTGTCCTCGAGCGCGCGTCGGGAGCGTTCACTCCCGCCGACTCCCAACAGGATTTTCATATGTCTCCCATTGGGGTAGCGCCTAAAAAGTCTCTGTTCCTCGGTACACGTCCCGGCAGGGTTTGCCCATGCGTTCCGGCGACATGCTTTTTCCCACCGGGTCCACAGGTCATCGCATGGACGACCGCTCACCGCCCGCAGACGAGGAAGAGCCGACCGATGGTTCGTCGTCACCGACCGAAGACGTGACCGATCCGGCGGCGAGCGCGAACGAAACCGCTGCCGGACGGCACGGCTCGGATGAGACCGACACATCGGAGAATGCGGCGGACTCGACAGACCAGACCGATCCGGCAGAGCAGACTGACTCGACTGACTCAGTAGCACAGGACGACACGCGCGAGGAGGCTGGCGGAGAACCCGATGCGACCGAGGCCCTGCCGGAAGACGTCCGCTCGTACGAACGCTTCCAGAAGATCGATGGCGGCACCTACGAGCGGGCCAACGACTTCCTCCGGGAACGGACCTACATCACTGCCCGCGAGTGGGCCATCGCCCGCCTCTGTGCGGACTTCCGGACCGAGACCGGCGTCGAGATGACCAAGATCGGCGAGAACCTGCCAGAACTCGTCCCGTTCATGACCGACACCTACTCGCCGCAGGCGGTCAATCAGGCCCGGGCTTCGTTCGAGGAGAAAGTCCGGATGGCCGGCGCGACCTTTCTCTATGGCGCGATGAGTGACTTCTTCACCGCCGACGAACTCGACGATCTGATGTACGAAGCCACGGAAGTGGCGAAGTTCCTCCTGGAAGTCGAGGGCGTCGAACTGAGCGTCGGCGAGGAACTCGAAGCCGAGGATCGGATCTCGGAGGTCATGCGCGAAGTGCGCGATCAAAGTGTCGCCCTGCGCCACGACGAGGCCGAGTGCCCCGAGTGCGGGCATACCTTCGAAGTCGCCGTCGACGAGTAAGGGGTGGTTACTGGACCTCGTCGCCCGGCTCCGCGACCACGTCGTCGGTTTCAGTATCGTCGCCGCTCGGTTCCGCGACCTCGTCATCTGCCCCGGTATCGTCCAAGTCAGGTTGGGCTGTCCCGGCCGAGGCACTCGACAGTTCCCCGTCGGTGGGTGCGTGCGCGTCCGGTTGTGGTGCCTCTTGGGTTACGTCGCGCGCGAGACGAACGTTGCGTCCCTGATGGTCGGCGAAGTCCTCGTCATCCCGTTCGTAGACGACGGCCCCTCGAACCATCGTGACTTCCGGGAAGACGGCCTGCCAGCCCTCGAAGGGCGTCCAGTCACACTTCGTGTGGAGGTCCGTGGCGTGAATCTCCCGGGTGGCCTCGGGATCGACGAGGACGAGGTCAGCGTCGTAGCCAGGGGCGATCCGACCCTTCCTCGGCAGGTCGAACAGCGCAGCCGGGTTCGCGGCCGTCAGATCCCGAACGCGTTCGTAGGTGAGATGGTCCCGACGGGCCTCTTCAAGCAGTAACGGGAGGACTGTCTCGACGCCGGGGACACCACTCGGCGCGTCCCAGATGTCGGCGTCCTTCTCCTCGCTGGTGTGGGGGGCGTGGTCCGTGGCAATGATGTCGACCTGGCCGTTACGGACCCGATCGTAGACGCGCTCGCGGCGCTTCTCGCGGCGGAGGGGTGGATTCATACGGCCATGCGTCCCGAGGTCACCCAGAGACGAGCGGGAGAGAAACAGGTGATGGGGCGTGACTTCGGTGCTGATCCCGGCCGCGCCCGCGGCGTCGATCGCTTCCGGGGTACTCGCATGGGCGATGTGGAGGTCGACGTCGTACTCACTCGCGAGGGCACAGACCCGTTCGACCGCGTCGATCTCGGCTCGGGCCGCGCGATAGGCCGACCAGGCGTCGGCGTCGGTTCGGTCACGTGCGCCCAGGTTGAACCGACTCGCGTCCTCGGCGTGGACGGTGACGGTCACGTCCGCCTCGGCGGCAGCGGCGAGCGCGTCCCGGAAGCGACGCTCGTCGATCCCCATGTCGCCCGTCGAATCCGCCAGGAACACTTCTCCCAGGGCGAACACCGGCCGGTCGAGCAGCGAATCGGGGTCCCACGCCGGGGAGACGCCGCCGTTGAGGCCGAAATCGACCAGTGATTCGGCCGCCAAATCGGCCTTCCGGTCGAAGGCATTCCCGTCGACGGTCGGCGGATCGGTGTTCGGCTGGTCGACGACGGTGGTCACCCCGCCGGCGGCCGCGCTCTGCGAGCCGGTCGTCCAGGTCTCTTTGTGCGGATAGCCGGGTTGCCGGAAGTGGACATGGGCGTCGATCATGCCCGGCAGAAGCCGTTTGTCCGTCGCGTCGATCTCACGCTCGCCCGCAGCCCCCGATAGAGCCTCACCGACGGCCCCGATCTGTTCGCCGTCGACCCGGACGTCCCGGCGGCGACCGTCCGGAAGCGTCGCGTTCCTGATGAGCATGGACTCGGGTCGTCGCCCCGCGACCCTAAGTGTTCCCAAGGCGGTCGAGAATCGGCCCCTCTCACGTCACAACGGCTTCTCGTATTCCAGCAGCGTGTACCCGTTCACCCGGCGCGTCCCCACGAGTTCGTACCCCCGGGCGGGATAGAACGCCGTCGCCGCCTGCTGGCGCCGGGCAGTCGTGAGGACAACTCGCACACAGCCCTGGCTCTCGGCGCAAGCCTCCAGACCGTCGAGGATCGCGGTCCCGTACCCCGATCGCTGGTGTGCGGGATCGACGGCGATCCGCATGAGTTCGGCCGTTTCCCCGCCGACGAGGAGGCCGCCGCAGGCGACGATCTGGCCGTTGTCTTCGGCGACCAGAAACGTCCCGCCGGACCTGAAATACGTCTCTTCGATCCACCGGAGATCCTGGTTGCCGGGGACGTCCTCGGGATCTGTGCCTTCGACGCGGAGCGCGTCCCGGTGGACGCGCCGCACGTCGGGGCCATCGCCGGGCTGAAACCGCCGGACAGTCGAATCGTTGGAACGGCCGGTCATCACGCGAATTCGATCGACTCGCGGTCGAGTACCTCCCCGAACAGCCAGTCGGCGTGCTCCAAGGCGTACTCGCGGTGATCCTCTTTCAGGTACCCAACGGCGTCCTCGACGAGGACCGGGCGGTAGTCCCGGAGTCCGGCGCTGGCGGCCGTATGGAGGACGCAGACGTTCGCCAGCGTCCCACAGATCAGCAGGTCGTCGATCCCGTGGGCCGTGAGCCACCCGTCGAGTTGGGTCTCGTGGAAGGCGTCGTAGGTGTGTTTCTCGACGATCAGATCGGCGTCGCGGGATTTGAGCTTCGAGACCAGTTCGGCGTCCCAGGTGCCCTCGCGGACGTGTTCGCCCCAGCGGTCGAACTCGTCGTAGTAGTGGGCATCCTCGAACTGTTCGTCGGTGTGGACGTCGCGGGTGAAGACGACCGACGCGCCCATCTCACCGGCGCGGTCGACCAGTTCGACGCAGGGGTCGACCGCGTCTTCGCTCGGCGGTGCGTAGAGGCTCCCCTCCTGGTGACAGAAGCCGTTCTGCATGTCCACGACGACGACAGCGGTCGTGTCCGGATCGAATATCATGCCACTGTCCGATTCGGACGTCACGCGCAAAATGGTTTCCCGACATCGGTTCGGTCGCGTCGGGCCACACCGCCGAGTGAGTGACGCCCGTACGAGACAAAAAGGAAAATTCTTATTACTATAGGTAAAGGGAGCTTTACACACGATGCGACGAAAGTATACAAAGATCCTGACTGCCCTGTGCGTTGTCGTGCTGGCACTCCAGCCAGTCACCGCAGCGACAGCGATGGCAGGCGACGTATCGACTCCGGCAGCGAGTGAATCACTCACAGCAGCCGACGTTGCCGAAACGGGGACAAACGAGACGATTTCGAACGAAACCCATCCGCCGGACCCTGAAGCAGACGTCCTGGGGTGGGAGAACGGCTACTGGTACAACGAAACGATCGACGTTACCCCAGAAGACGGACTGAACGAGTCGGAACTCGACGCCGTCGTGGCCCGGAGTATGGCCCGCGTCGAGCAGGTCCGACAGTTCGAATTCGAGGAGACGGTCCCGGTAGAAGTGATCTCTCGGGAGGAACACATCGAACAGACGATTAATCAGTCGACGAACACGACCACCGCACAGCGCCTTCACCAGAACGTCAAGTACGAGGCGCTATTCATGGTCAACGAATCGGCCAACGCGATCCGTAATCAGAAACAAAACCGGGCCGCCTACCGCGGATACTACAATCCCGCAGCCGGCGAGATCAAGATAATCTCCGGGAACACCACGACGCCGAAGATGGACGAGATCGTCCTCTCACAGGAACTGTTCCACGCCCTCCAGGATCAGCGTTTCAATCTCTCGGCAGTATCCAACTCGACCACATTGGAAAAGCGCAGCGCCACGAACGGCATCGTCGAAGGTGACGCCAACTACGTGGATTATCGCTACCAGGAGCGATGTGAGAACGAGTGGAACGGCACCTGCATCATGCCTGAAGGGCCAGAAAGCGGATCGAACGCCGACGTCGACCTCCACATCGGCCTCTACCAGATTACCCTGCAACCCTACGGTGACGGCCCGGAGTTCGTTCGGGACATCCACCAATCCGAGGGCTGGGACGCGGTGAACGCGGTCTACGAGAACCCGCCAGCCTCGACCGAGCAGACGATCCATCCCGAAAAGTACGGTGAAGACGAGCCGTCGCCGGTCCCCATCGAGGACACCAGCGACGACCGCTGGCGACCACTCGATATCAACGCGAGTATCAACTACGCCGTCTTCGGCGAGGCGGGGCTGTTCGTGGCGCTTTGGTATCCGGGCTACGAGAGCCAGCTCTCGACACAGATCATTCCCTACCGGGACCACGTGAATATCGGTGCCGACGGGGTCCTCGACGAGTTCGATCCCTACGGCTACGACCACACCTACACGGCAGGCTGGGACGGCGACAAACTCGTGCCGTACGTGACCGACGAGTCCGCGGAGACCAACGAGACCGGCTACGTTTACAAGACGGTCTGGGACTCGCCGGACGACGCCGAAGAGTTCCAAAATGGGTACGAGCAACTCCTCGCCTTCCACGGCGCGGAGTCCGTCGATGGCTACGAAAACGTCTACCGGATTCCCAACGGAGAAGAGTTCGACGACGCCATCTCCCTGAATCGCACCGGCGACACGTTCACCATCGTCAACGCGCCGAGCGTCGAGGAACTCTCGGCCGTCCGGGAGGGGGCGGCCCCCGAAGTCGAGGAATCAACCGAGTCAGACGAGACGACCGAGACAGACGGTTCGACGACTGACACTGACCAAACAACCGAGACAGACAAATCGACCGAGTCTGACACAGCGACCGACGAACCTGATTCGACGACTGAGAGCGGTGACGAAACCGCGGACGAATCGGAAACGGCCGAGTCACCGACGACTGAGAGTCAAGATGAGACCGACGAACAGTCAACCGAGACGACGACGGCTTCCGGTCCCGGGTTCACGTTCGGGGCGGCAGTCGTCGCGCTCGTCGCGCTGATCGGGACGGCGCGACGCATCGACTGACCGGCGACACGGTGGCTAGACCGACTGCCGGGTTTCGTCGGTACGCCACCGGTACCGAGAATTTTTAACCGACTCGCCCTCCAGTCGAGGTATGGTCTCCCGAACACAGATCTTCGTGATGGTCGTCGGGCTCGCACTGGTGGGCGTACCAGTCGCCGCGGCGGCCGGCTCCCCGAACACAGCCGCTGCCCCAGACAGCTCTCCAACCAACACAGATCTCTCGAACGTGACGAGTGACGCCACCGTTGCTGATCAGCATCCGCCCGACCCCGAGTCGGACGTCCTCGGCTGGGAGAGCGGCTACTGGTACAACGAGTCGATTGCCGTCACGCCCGACGATGGGCTGAACGACTCTGAACTCGACGCGGTGGTCGCCCGCGGGATGGCACGCGTCGAGCAGATCCGGCGTCTGGAGTTCGAAGAGACGCCGCCCGTCGAAGTGATCAGCCGGGAGAACTACACCGACCGCGTCGGCAATCAGACGGCAAACGTCACCACCGCACAGCGTCTCCACCAGAACGTCAAATACGAGGCGCTGTTGATGATCAACGAGTCGACCGACGCGATCGCCGCCCAGGAACGGAACCAGGCCGGTGGTGTCGGCGGGTTCTACGATCCCTCGAACGGCGAGATCAAGATCGTCTCCGAGAACGCCACGACGCCGAAGATGAACGAAATCACCCTCTCACAGGAGCTGTTCCACGCGCTGCAGGACCAGCAGTTCAACATCTCGTCGTTCAACCAGTCGACCCAGGAACTCCACAACGCCAAAGACGGGATCATCGAAGGCGACGGCAACTACGTCGACCGGCTGTACCAGCAGCGATGCGAAGGTGAGTGGCAAGGCGAGTGTATCATGCCCGGGGAGTCACAGACGCCGGCGGACTTCAGTCCGCACATCGGCCTCTACCAGATCACGCTCCAGCCCTACAGCGACGGCCCGGCATTCGTTCGAGACCTCCACCAGTCCGAAGGCTGGGACGCGGTGAACGCGGTCTACGAGAACCCGCCAGCCTCGACCGAGCAGACGATCCACCCGGAAAAGTACGGTGAAGACGAGCCGACGCCGGTTCCCATCGAAGATACAAGCGACGACCGCTGGCGACCACTCGACATTAACGCGAGTATCAACCACGCCTCCTTCGGCGAGGCTGGACTGTTCGTGACGCTGTGGTATCCGGGCTACGAAAGCAGCACTGCGACCCAGATCATCCCGTATCGAGCCCACCTGAACATCGGCGCTGACGGGCTCAACGAACTCGACCCCTACAACTACAACCACACCTACACCAACGGCTGGGACGGGGACAAGTTACTGCCGTACGTGACCGAGGAGTCGAGCGAGACCAACGAGACCGGCTACGTCTACAAGACGGCCTGGGACTCGCCGACAGACGCCGAAGAGTTCCAGAACGGCTACGAGCAACTCCTTGCGTTCCACGGCGCTGAATCCGTCGACGATCACGAGAACGTCTACCGAATCCCCGACGGCGAAGGGTTCAACGACGCCTTCTACCTCGATCGGAACGGCGAGACGTTCACGATCGTCAACGCGCCGACCCTTGCAGAACTGTCGGACGTGGATGCGTCGGCCCCGGAGATCGAGGAGTCCGCAGAGACGACGCCCGACGACGGAACGACCACTGAGGCCGACGACGAAACAACGACCGACGACAGCGAGGACGAGACCACGACGTCCGACGGCGAGACGACGACAAACAAAACCGACGACAGCGAGACCACCCAGTCGACAGACACCGACGACTCGACCGACGCGACGACGACCAACGGCCCCGGATTCGTCGCCACGAGCGCGCTGATCGGCCTTCTCGCCGTTGCACTCCTGGCGCTCCGGCGGCAGTGAGCGAGCGGGAGAAGGACCCGGGAGGTTTTTGCGACGCGGCGAGAACCGAGTGGCAAGATGACCGAAGAGACGCCGTTCGACATCGTCGGCCCCGAGGCGATCAGCGCGGGACGGGCGACGGACGCCTACTTCGACCGGACGATGGAAGCGCTCGAACACGCCGGCAAGAACCCGAACGTGGTCGCGGAGGTGTCGGCCGATCAGTTTCCGACCGGCGAGTTTGCCGTCCTCGCCGGGCTGAAAGACGCCGCCCACCTGCTGGAAGGACACCCCGTCGACGTCGACGCGCTTCCCGAAGGGCAACTGTTCGATCACGGGCCGGTGATGCGGATCGAAGGCCGGTATCGGGAGTTCGCCCGGCTGGAGACCGCGCTCCTTGGGTTCCTCTCTCATCCGACCGGGATCGCGACGAACGCACTCCGGGCACGCCGGGCCGCCCCAAACTCGACAGTGTTGAGCTTCGGCTCCCGGCACGTCCACCCGTCGCTGGGCGCGATGGTCGAGCGCAGTGCCCTGATCGGCGGGCTCGACGGCATCTCGAACGTCGCCGCCGGCGAGGTGATCGACCGCGAGGCTGGCGGGACGATGCCCCACGCGCTGGTGATCTGTTTCGGGCGGGGCAACCAGGAGGACGCCTGGCAAGCGTTCGACGAGGCTGTCGGGCCAGGCGTTCCACGGGTCGCGCTGTGTGACACCTACAGCGATGAGGTCGACGAGGCGATCCGGGCCGTCGAGGCCGTTCCAGATCTCGACAGCATCCGGCTGGACACCACGAGTTCACGCCGCGGGGACTTCCGCCGGATCGTCCAGGAAGTCCGATGGGAGCTCGACGCCCGCGGACACGACGACGTGGGCATCTTCCTCAGCGGCGGGCTCGATCCCACGACGCTTCGAGAACTGCGGGATGTCGCCGACGGGTTCGGCGTCGGCGGGTACGTCTCCAACGCAGATCCGAAAGACTTCGCGCTGGACATCGTCTCGATCGACGGCGAGCCGGTCGCCAAGCGGGGGAAACTCTCCGGAAAGAAAGCCGTGTACCGAACGGACACCGGCGGTCACGAGGTCGGACTCGCCGACGAGGACGGGCCGACCGATGCGGAGTCGCTGTTCGAGCCACTGCTTCGCGACGGCGAACTGGTCCGGGAGTTCAACCTCGACGTGGCTGCGCGACGTGCCCGGGACGATGCCGCCCTGGTGGGCTTCGGAGGCGACGAGTGAAGCGACCCGGGTGAACTTTGCGTCCGATTGGATCACTCGCATCCGGAACTGGGTCACTCGCATCCGGGAATCATCAGCGTAATGCTCGTGCCGTTCTTCCCAGTCTCGAATTCGACAGCGCCGCCCAGAGAGTGGACGATCCAGGAGACCAACCAGAGCCCGACACCACTGCCGTGTGAGAGCTGGGTCTCCTGACCGCTCGTGATCGGGTCGAGTTCGTGAGCAGGGATGCCCGGTCCCCCGTCGCTGACGGTGATCCGGGCCCATCCATCATCAAGGGCCGCACTGACGCATACCGTCGGTTCGTCGGCGGGGTCGTGTTCGATCGCGTTCGTCAGCAGTTCCTCAAGGGCGATCCGGAGTCGCTCCTGCCCGTCGAAAGACATAGTCGTCTCCGGCATTTCCACCGTCAGCTTGGCATCCGGATAGGCCGTCCGGACCTCGTCGACGACGGCTTTCAGGAGTGTATCCAGGGACTTACACGTGTAGCTGTCGCGTTCGAAGGTCCTGAGGACGCGATCGAGCTTTTCCTGTTTGTCCATCATCGCCGCGGCGTTGTCCTCGATGACGGCGAGTCGCTCCCGGACCTCGTCGTCACGGGCCCTCTCGGCGGCGTACTCGGCGTTGCCATGGATCGTCGTCACAGTGTTCGAGAGGTTGTGCCGGAGCAGCCGATTGAGGACGCTCACTTGCTGTCGGTTGTGCTGGCGAGCAGTCACGTCCCGGAGTGCAAGCAGTAGTCCGGAATCAGCCACCGCTTTCTGGGAGAGCGGGGTCACCTGGACGTCGTAGTACCGGTCGACGTTGTCGACCTCGTAGGAGATGGTTTGCTCGGCGCGGTCGCTGTCGAGCCAGTCAGCCAGTTTTGGGGAGACAGCCGAGAGGCCTCGGCCGATGACGTCCATCCGCTCGGCGGCGAAAACGTCCACAGCCGCTGGATTCAGATCGACCACATGACGCTCGTCGTCGATGACGACGACCGGGTCATCGAGCGTCTTGATCAACTCCGTGCGAGCGAGTTGTCTGGCTGCCGGAACGATTTCGAGAAATCGGTGGCGATAGACGGTCATGAGCAGGAGCAAACAACTCAACACGATCCCGAGGATCGTCGGATCGTACGGCGTCTGAATCACGTTGGCGAGATAGAGCGCGTTCGCACTCCACGGTGCAACGACAGCCATCAGAAGAACCCCTGCCTGTGCCCGGTAAAGGAGGTCCGCGTTCACGACGAGCTCGACAAGCAAGTACGATCCAACCGCAAGGAGCGAGTAGGAATACGCGGCATGGAGCCAGAAAAGCGGACCGTACTGGGAGGACCCAGCAGTCCCTGAACCGTCCGTCATAAATCCGAGGTCCTGCCAGATTAGCGAGTGGATCCCGTAGGGCTCGTTCGTGATGGCCGCCAACATGGTGATCACAGGAACAACACCCAGCAGAACGAGTCGGGAGCGCGAGAGCCAGGCTCGTCGTCCGGTGTACGCGAGAACGAACACCACCCAGGCGACAGGGACGACAGCGATACCGAAGTAGGTGGCTTTCGTCAGGACGACGCTCGTGAACAGATCAGTCCGGAAGAGTTCAACGCCAGCCAGCAACGACCACCACCCGGCAGCGACCGCGATCACCCCGAGCGCACGCCCACCCGGCGCATCACGCTTCCTGAAGACAGCGATTGCGACGGCTGTGGCGACCAGCGTCGCGGCAAACAACGGCACGACACCCAGCGAAAACTGCCAGACCATACGCTATGCTGCGTGAAAGATGGGAGAACGAACGGAAGACAGTACCGGCCCAATTCTCACGATCAATAACCCACGTTCAGCCCGATTGACGAGCGTAACCACTAAGGCATCCGGTGGCGGGAATAGACACATGCTGGCGACACCCCGACGTCAGGCTGGTTCCGGGCAGCCACGCTGCGGGGTGGCCCTCGATCGGACTGGGGCAGACCGTCGGGACGGCTCACGTCCGAAGCGCAAGCGTGCGTAAGTGACTCGGGGCGAGCGTGGCACACTCGTTTCGGGTCGGTTTTTTGGTGCGGCCCGTCAATCATCCAGTATCCCGATCAGATCCATGCCACCACAACCACTGTTCGAAGGCGTCTATCCCGCGATGACGACGCCCTTCGAAGACGACGAACGCATCGATTTCGACCAACTGCGGGCGAACGCTCGACGGCTCGAATCCGCCGGCGTCGACGGGGTCGTCCCCGTCGGCTCGACCGGCGAGAGCGCGACGCTGTCCCACGACGAACACGTCGAGGTGATCGAAGCAGTCGCCGGAGCACTCGAGGACGTGCCCGTCATCGCCGGCACCGGGAGCAACAACACTCGTGAGGCACTCTCTCTGTCCCGCCGCGCCAGCGACGCCGGTGCGGACGCCCTCCTGCTCATCTCGCCGTACTACAACAAGCCCGAGCAGCGCGGCCTCCGCGAACATTACCTGACCATCGCCGACGAGATCGACCTGCCACAGATCGTCTACAACGTCCCCTCACGAACGGGGCGCAACATCGACCCCGACACGGCGGTCGCCCTCGCTGATCACGAGAACATTCAGGCGTTCAAGGCCGCCTCTGGCGATCTCGGTCAGATCACTGAGATCGTCGAACGGACCCGCGAGCAGGACTTCACCGTCCTCTCGGGCGACGACGCGCTGACGCTGCCGATGCTATCGATCGGCGCGAGAGGGGCGATCAGCGTCGTCGCCAACGTCGAACCCGTCCGGACCTGTGCGATGGTCGGGGCAGCGCTTGCCGGGGACTTCGAGCGGGCTCGGGTGCTGCATCACGAGCTCGGGCCGCTCGCCCGGGCGCTGTTCGTCGAGACGAACCCGATCCCGGTCAAGGAGGCGATGGCGATCCGCGGCCACGGCTCGCCGGAACTCCGGTCGCCCCTGACCCGGCTCGCCGAGGAACATCGAGCACACCTCCGGGACGTTCTTGACGACCTCGATCCGATCGACGTCGAGACGCCCGTCGAGACGACGGATCGATAACCATTCCGGGACCGAGGACGGAGCGAGGGGTATGATACGAGTTGGCGTCACCGGCGCGGCAGGTCGCATGGGGCGGACAGTCATCGAGACGGCGGGCGATCGCGAGGATGTCACGGTCGTCTTCGCCGTCGACGCCACCGACGAGGAGACGGTCGCCGGAACCCCGGTCCACGAGCCGGATGATATCGGGGCGCTGCTGGCGACACACGAACCCGACGCGATCGTCGACTTCTCAGTCCCCGAGGCGACCGTCGCCTTCGCCGACGCCTGCGCCGAGGCGGGCGTCCCGCTCGTAACGGGGACGACTGGTTTCGAGGACGACCAGCTCGACGCGCTGGAGGGGGCCAGCGAAGACGTGGCTGTCCTGAAGGCCGCGAACTTCGCCCGCGGGATCCAGGCACTGTTGTCGACCGTCCGGGCAGCCGCGGAAGCATTGCCCGGCTACGATGTCGAACTCACCGAAACCCACCACAACGGCAAGCAGGACGCGCCGAGCGGGACCGCAAACACCCTCCTCGACGCGCTCGCCGAGGAACGGGATTTCGAGGAAACGTACGGTCGGGAAGGGATGCAGCCGCGGGAGGACGGCGAGGTCGGCGTCCACGTCCGACGAGCCGGTGATGTCCGTGGCGAGCACGAGATTCTGTTCGCCGGCAACGACGAGGTGGTGACGCTGACCCATCGCGCCGAGGACCGCGGGGTTTTCGCCGCTGGCGCAATCGATGCCGCGGTCTGGATAGCTGGCCGGGATCCGGGATTCTATACCTTCGGGGACGTAATCGAGGGCTAATATGAGTCTGGAAACCGACATCGAAACGCTCTGGGAGCGATCGGACGACCTGACACCCGCTGACCTGTCCGAGGACCAGCAGGCCACCCTGGATCGCTTCCTCGAAGCACTGGAGGCCGGCGAGGTACGGGCCGCCGAGAAGCGCGAGGGCACCTGGGAGGCAAAAGCCTGGGTCAAGCAGGGCATCCTGCTGAACTTCACCCTCCGGGAGACCCAGGCCCACGAATACGGCGACGTGACCTACCACGACGTGCTCCCGCTTCGAGAGACTGCTGACCTTGGCGAGCGTGGCACCCGAAACACGCCCGACGGGACCGTCATCCGACGCGGTGCCTACGTGGGCAGCGACGCGATCCTGATGAGTCCGGCGTTCGTAAACATCGGCGCACACGTCGGTGACGGCACGCTCGTGGACTCCAACGACGTCGTCGGGTCGTGCGCTCAGATCGGCGACGACGTGAAACTCGGCGCGAACACCGTCATCGGTGGCGTGCTCGAACCCGTCGAGGATGCGCCGGTGATCGTCGAAGACGGCGTGGCACTGGGAGCCGGAAGCCGCGTCACGTCTGGATTCGTCGTCGGCGAGAACTCGGTGGTCGGCGAGGACACGCTGTTATCCCCCCGGATTCCCGTCTACGACCTGGTCGAGGAAGAGATTCTCTACGGCGAACTGCCACCGGAACGGCGTGCCTTCCAGCGGTTCGTCGAGTCCTCCGTCGGCGAGCACGATCTGTTCGACGGCGGCGCGTTCAAGCCGGCCGTGGTTGCGACCCACGTCGAGGAGGAAACGTTGGAGGGGGCAGAGCGAGAGGACGCGTTGCGGGAGTGAACAGGTGACGTTCGCCTTGCGGGAGCGGAGAGCATCCGCGTGCCGCAGGCACGGGGTTCACGCGAGCGACCGAAGGGAGTGAGCGCCTTTTTGATCCAGATTTTTCGAGGAGAGGTTGCGAGTGAAACGAGCAACCCGACGATGAAAAAGGTGGGAGCGAGACGTTAGAAGGAGCCGAGCGAGAGGACGCACTGAGAGAGTAACGGGCGAGACCTGTGGAAGTGGAGAGCATCCGCGTGCCGCAGGCACGCGGTTCACGCGAGCGACCGACGGGAGTGAGCGCCTTTTTGGTCCAGATTTTTCAAGGAGTGGTGCGCCGGAGGCGCACCCGACGATGAAAAAGGTGGTCTAGAAGTCATCGAGGGCGGCTTGCCCGGCCGCGTTGCGGACGTCGCGGCTCGTCTGCCAGGATTCCCGCGCACACGCCGGGAGTTCACCGTGTTCCGCGATATAGTCCTCCAGAAAGTCCCGGGTCGTCGAATCGCCGGGGTAGCCGCTGCCGAGGTCGCCGTACTCGGCCGCAAGCTCCGCAACATGGGCGTCGCGTTCGACTTTGGCGATGATGCTCGCCGCCCCGACGATCAGATAGGACGCGTCAGCGCCATGCTCGGCCCGGAGGTCGAGGTCGGCCTCGACCCGGTCGGCGACACGGCGCTCGAAGCGGACGGCGTTGGTGTCGCCGGCGTCGAGATAGGCGGTGAGTCCGTCGCTGGCGACTGGTTCGAGTGCTTCGGCGTGGGCCGCGACGGTGAGGGTGTTCATGTCAGTCTCGGGGTCGTCGATCCGCTCGACGGAGATTTCACTGACGGCAACGGCGTGGGCCCGATCGCGAATGACGGTCGCGAGTTCCTCACGACGCGCCGACGTGAGATCTTTGGAGTCGTCGACGTCGTCGGGCAAGTCGGCGGGGTCGGCGACGACACAGGCGGCGAACATCGATCCCAGCACCGGCCCCTTGCCGGCCTCGTCGACGCCCGCCCGGAGATCGCTCCCGTCGTCGGTCCAGTCATCGAGGCACGTCCGTTCACCGGGGGCTTGCTCGTCCGCGTCGGCGGAGTCCTCACCGGCGGTCGAACCGTCGCCACTCCCCGTCATTCCGCTCGGGCGTCCCGGAAGAACGCCTCGCGTTCGAACGGTTCGTCCTCGCCTTCGACTTCGAGGACGTCGAGCGCGGTCACCTCAGCGGGCGTGTCGAGTACTCCGGCAAGACTCGGCTCCGTTCGGCCCTCGTCCCCCGAGATCAGTTCCTTCACGTAGAGGCCGCCCTCGCCGTGGACTTCGATCGTGGCGTGGTTCGCTGTGGACGTGCCGGAGTCGTCGGCTTCCGTTCCGACGGACAGGTCCATCCCCTCGTCGTCCGGATCAAGCGCGCCATCGATTTCGTAGACGTCACGGGTTCGAACGATGTCGCCGCGACGATGGGCGACGCGGTTTGGCGTCCGCTGCTCGATCGTCTTCCCTTCGAGTTCCGCGAGAGCCGATTCGAAGTCCTCCCGGTCGACATCCTCCTCGAACGCGACGGTCATCCGGTAGGTCTTGCTCGCGTCGTGTTCCTTGACGCGCTCGACCATGTCGTGGGTCGCGAGGGCGAGCCCCTCGACCTCGACCTTCCCGTCGGCGAACTCGTTGATGTCGTCCTGGAGGTCGCCGACGTTTACGTCGCGCGTTCGGGGCTCTTTGACCTCGATCACGAACGGGCGGCCGGTGCCGAGCATGCGCGCGTCGACGTCCTCGCGGCCGGCCCCGTGGAAGACCGCCCGGGAACCGTCCATCGCCTCGCGGACGACCGGCGCGGTGAGTTCCTCGACGCTCTCGTCGTAGCGATAGCCCGTCCCGTCACAGCCCTCACAGGGTTCGCCGTCGACGGTGCCAGAGGCGTTGCAGTCGTTACAGGGCCACTCTGTCTGGGGGATGTCGCGCTTGATCTTTCGGTAGCGACCGTAGACGAACGCCGAGTTGACCTGGACCTCGACGCTATCGGCTTCGAGGTCCAGAAGCAACTGGACGTCCGGCCGCTCGAAGTCGACCTCGGCGTCGATCTGCCCGCCCAGGCGCTTGCCGACCTCGCGGTTGAACTCCCCCTTGAGCGGTTCGCCCGCGTCGGCGTCGAGCCCAGCGTCTTCTCTGAGCAAGCGCTCGTTCTCCTCGATCAGTGCGGGGACGCGCGTCCCGACCTGGTAGGTGTCGAAGTCGTACTCGGCGATGGCGTCCGCGGCGCGGTCGGCCCAGTCGTCGAAATCCTCGCAGGCACCCTCACACACCCAGCACTCGTCGGGAGCGTCGATCGGTTCGTCGTCGTCCAGTGCGACGGTGGTCCGTAACGCACGGCCGCGCTCGGTGTTCGTGAGTCCGAAGCTCCGGTCGGCGACCGGCCGGCCGAGACACGCGTCACAGAGCGGGCCGGTCGCGCGGGCGGCCCGGGCGAATTCGAGGAGATCCATAGGGAACGTGTATCGGCAGGGGCGTATTTCCCTTTCGTGTTCGGCTCGGACGAATTCATCCCAAGCCGGGAAACGGGCCGACCGGACAGTGAGTACTGCTCCGTACGATCACCCGGCGTCGGGTGAGAACTTATATGCCGGTGAGTGGCTAACTCCCGGGTAGGCACGCGGGCCCATGAGCGAGGAAGAACGAAAGATCCTAGACGTCGCCGGAGACTACCGGCAGGTCCGCCGCGACGGCCAGCCGGTCGAGGATCCCGACTGGCAGTCCGCACGGATCGTCCTGACGGACAAACGACTCGTCCTCGCGGGCAACGGATCGAACCGGACGATCCCCCACGGGCGGGTCACGATCCCGGACGACCTCGATGGGGCCGAAAACGCCGCCGAGACGCTCGTTTTGCAAATGGGCTCGACCGTGATCGAAGTGTCCCCCGCGGGTGAGACGGATTTTCAAGACGCGTACTATCGGGCAAACCTCGCCGGCGAGGTCGTCCTCGTGAATCATCCGGCAGTCGTCGGCGGTGTCGTCCAGGAGGACGCAGCGTGGGAGAAAGCGAAGTTCTCGACCACGGAGGAGCGGTTCTCGCTGACGTTTCCCGGCGGGGATCGCGTCAGGTGTGACTTCGCCGAGGTCGGGACCGTCGAGACGGGATCGCGATCGGTCATGGGAGAGACACGACCGGTCGTCGAGATCGAACACACCGACGATGATGACCGGAGCGTCGAGACCCACCTCTCCGGGACGGAGCGACACACGTCCGTCCTCCGTAAGCTGTTCGAGGAACGCGTCGCCGAACGCGACGAGGATTACGAACTCACTGAGACAGAGAGCCAGGTGTTGATGGCACTGTACTCCGGCGTCTCCCCGTTCGAGATGAGCGACTTCGTCGGCCTCAGCGTCGATGAAGTCGAAGAAATCTACCAGAAACTGCTCGACGTCGGTGCGGTCGACAAAGTCCGCACCCGCACGGAAGTCTCACTCAACGCTCAGGGCCGCAACATGGCCAGCGAGGCGATGAGCGAGCAGTGAGCTCGGTGTGTTTGAATTGCTTCCTGACGGTAAATGATATCAAATGGTCATACTTTTCGGCGGAAGTCCCACGCAGGTTGTGCGATTCGACGACTATTTTTCCCAAAACACTAAGTAAAATCGTGACGAACCAACCAACCGCTATACACAGATGACAGACGATAGATTACACGTTCACGGCGACAGGCGGACGTTCCTGAAGTCCGTCGGGGCACTGGGGGCGGCAACTGCAGTCGGGTCGGGGACAATTGGGTCAGTGGCAGCCGATGGCCACCTCAACGAGTATCACCAGACGCTGCAGAGTGAACTCCAGGAGCAGTACGACTTGCCGGCTGGGTCGTTCCTGTTCGGGGCGACCGAGCAGGCGACGATCGACAGCTTCGAATTCCAGTCGGGGGATAGCGGGAATCTCTCGGAGATCTCGATCGACAACGACAGCGTCCCGATCACACAGGGCGTCCAAATCGAGGTAAACGAGGAAGGCGCAGACTCCTGGTCGTACTCCTACCAGCGGTTCCTCACGGAGCAGGACTTCGCGCAAGGTGACGTCCTCCTCGGTGTCGCGTACCTCCGGAGCGAGTCGGACAACGCGGAGACGGAAGGGTTCTTCAAATATCGGTACAAGGACGCCGAAGGCGACGACTGGAGCTATCAGAACGCGAACTACATCACGGACAACTCGGCCGTCCAGCCCGGCTCGGAGTGGACGCGCTATTACTTCCCGATCGAAGTCGGGTCCCGCCCGGGTTCAATCCGGGACGCATACGTCGAATTCTGGCTCGGGATGGCCCAGCAGACCGTCGAGTTCGGCGGGATGGCGCTGATCGACTACAGTGACGCCGACGTCGGGATCGGCAACCTCCCGAGCGGGGAGGCAGTGCCGCCCGAGGAGAGCAGTGGCTATCAGATATGGACGGACACCGACGATCCCTATTACTCGGGACTCGTCAGCGACCTCAAGGGGTACAACCTCGGTGGGGCGGGTAAGTTCGCCTACGGGACGACCGAAGCCGCGACCTTCGACGCCTACGAGGTCGCCGGCGGCAGTTCCGACCTCGCCAACCAGGAGTCCATCGATGTCGGCGCCGACGTCCCGTTCTCGGAGGCGACCCGGATCGAAGTGACCGAGCAAGCCGACGACGACTGGCTCGTAAACCTCAAGGCGTACGGCGATCGGGCACTCGAGAGTGGTGACGCGTTGCTCGGCGTCGCGTACATGCGCGCCCCCGAGGGAGACACATCGATCACCTACAAGATGACCTCCTCGGGTGACGAGTCGGCCAACTACGTCACCAAGCCGCGCCCGCCGCTCACCGGCGAGTGGAAGCGGTTCTACTTCCCGATCGAGGCCGGAAGCGCCGCCGCATCGGGCGAGTGGTGGACCGAGATCTGGCTCGGCGCACAGGCCCAGACCGTCGACATCGGCGGCCTCGCCGTGGTCGACTTCGCCAAGGGTGTCTCGGTCGGTGACCTCCCTGCCTGGGAGCAAGAGATCAACGAGGAATGGGAAGACGAAGCCGATGCTCGGATCGAGGAACACCGCAAGACCGACGTCGCGGTCGAAGTCGTCGACGGCGACGGCAGCGCCGTCGAGGGGGCCGACGTCGAGGTCGCGATGCAGGAACACGACTTCAGCTTCGGCACCGAGGTCACGGCCGACCACCTGATCCAGAATACCGAACCGGGTGATCAATATCGACAGGTCATCACGGAGAATTTCAACACCGCCGTCCTGGGCAACCATCACAAGTGGCGCTTCTTCGAGGAGGCAAAGGACATCGCCGACTCGGCGACCGAATGGCTCGTCGAGCAGAACATGCGGATCCGCGGGCACGTCTGTCTGTGGGCAGCCGTCGACTCCTACGCCGTGCCGGAAGACGTCGTCGCGGCGATGGGGCGCGAGTGGTCGGAAGTCGAGAATCCCGAGCTCGATCCGGAGTACGTCCGCGATCGGACGATGTCTCACATCGAGGAGATCATCAACCACTACGCGGACTTCCAGGACTACGGCAGCGTCATCGACGAGTGGGAGGTCCACAACGAGACGACTCACGTTCCCGGATTCATCAAGGCGGTTCGCGGTGTCGGTCCCGACGAGGAACTCGACATCAACGCCGTCGAAGCACCGGTCCTCGCCGAGTGGCACAACCACGCCGAGGATGTCGCCCCCGACGACGTCGGGATCGCGATCAACGACTACAACACCATCGAGGGGCCGTATCAGTCGACGCGTGACAACCACAAGCGGATGGCCGAGTTCCTGATCGAGAACGACGTCGATCTCGACGGGATCGGCCTCCAGAGCCACTTCAGTCAATCGTCGGCACTCACGCCATCCGAGATCTGGGAGGCCCTGGAATTCTACAGCGGCCTCGGTGCCGGCATCCGGATCACCGAGTTCGACATGTCCGACGACACCTGGATGGAAGCCGACAAGGCCACCTTCTTCAAGCAGTTCCTGAAGATAACGTTCAGCCATCCGAACGCGGAGACCTTCATGGTGTGGGGCTTCCAGGACTCCCTCCACTGGCGGGACGACGCTCCGTTCTTCGACTCCCAGTGGAACCCCAAGCCGGCCCTGGACGTCTGGCAGAACCTCATCTTCGACGAGTGGTGGACCGAGGAATCCGGCAGCACGGACGCCGACGGAATGTTCGCGACGGACGCCTTCAAGGGCACGTACCACATCACCGCGACCCACGGCGAGGAGACCGTCGAGCGCGAGGTCGAGATCAGCGACGACACCGACACCCTGACGATGACGGTCGGCGAAGGCGATGGCGAGCAAGACGACGGCGAAACAGACGACGGAGAGGACGATGGCGAAGAAACGCCGCCCGGTGCACTGCCCGGCGGCAAGGGAGCCCCCCAGGACCTCGACGGTGACGGCCTCCACGAGGACGTCAACGGCGACGGCAACGCTAACATCGCCGACGTCCGGTCGCTGCTGAACAACCGTAACAACGAGATGGTCCAGTCGAACGCCGACGCCTACGACTTCACTGGAGACGGCAAAGTCGGCGTCAGCGACGTCCTGGAGCTGTTCCGGAAGCTCTACCGGTAACGCCCGTCCCGCAGCCTATCCGGTCCGGGAATCGACTTCGCTTGAACACCGTTCGATGGCGGCGTATTCGATAACCAACCTTTTGTCCTGTGTGCGCGAAGTAGCATTCGCACAGCCGACAGCGTGACATCAAACCGGGGCGGACCCGGGCGATTCGACACCCGACTTAAATGCTTTGTGGGAGCGACCGCGATCGAAGAGGAAGAAACCGGGAATAGAGTGACGTTCGCGGCCAGTCGTGGGGCTTGCGGGGGTCGGGCATACCCGGCCTGAACCAGAAAGCATTTACCACATCTGGTAGATGGATTACAACGTGAACCGTCAGTCCCGTCTACCACTGGAGGGCCGACGCAATGTGTCCCCAGTGGCAGGGTGCTGACGGGGACAGACACACTACAAACTATGACAGACACAACAAGCAAACTCCGCGCGCTGTTCCTCGCAGCGCTGATGGTCTTCAGCGTCTTCGCTGGGACCGTCGCGTTGAGTGGCAGTGTCGCGGCAGCGGAATCAGGGAACGCCAGTGATATCGGACCGGTGTTCCAAGGCGAACAGGTCGAAGTAACAAATCTTAGCGGTGTGTCGAATACCACCGTTGAATCGGGAGACATCCTCCAGATTCGCGAGGGGCTGCTTGGCGAAGGTAGTGGTGAACTTGCCGCTACGGCCACCGTCGAAAGTAACGGTGGATCCTTGCACGCCGTTTTCCAGCAAGGAGATACCGAGGGACTCTCGGCAAGTGGCGTCGAACGCTACCACTTCCTTCGAGTCAACGGGGAGAACATTGAAGGGTCACAGTTCGAAGTGATCACGCAAGATCTCTCCGCCGGCGAATATGACGGCCCCTACCTCACGAATGAGAGTGCATGGGGGGCTTCAGGCGTCACCATCACATCTGCCAACTGGTTTAACCAAAACCGGGGACCGTTCAACGTCACGGTCAACTCCGATACTCTCACGCAAAGTGAGATGCTGAACCTCTTTGGCAGTGCGGCATCAGCCGCTGGAGACGAGTCAGCTGATCCGGTCCGTCTGACCGTGGACCCTCCCAACACCCCAGGGCCGTCTGATGGCACGTCTTTCGGCGTTAACTTCGACAACACCGACCTCAGCACAGGCACCTACAACTTCACGGCGACATCGGAAGCCGCAGTTGCCGAGGACACGTTCAGCCTGTCCTACGAGGATCCGGAAGAGATCAATGTCGACGCTTCGTTCGACCAAAACGTCTACAGGGAAGATATCGGTGACCAACTCCGATTTACCGTCGACCTGACGGACACCTCGGACGCGAAGGTCATGGTCGATGGCGACGGATACGATACCAACATCACCGTTCAAGACGGTGACGACGACGATAACAGTGTCACCGTTGAGTTCAACAGCTACAACGCAGGTCGAACGGGTGACATCGTTGAGCCAGTAGACAGTAACGGTAATGATGCAGCCAGTATCGAGCCGGGCACGGAGACTGATCTCCTCGCTGGAGATTACTACCTTCGCCCCGGTTCGTTTGACCTGACTGTCATCGCCGATGGCGAACAGCGCGACGTTGCGACGATGGCGTTCGAAGCACGCGAAACCACGAGTATCTCCAGCACAATCGCGCCGAGAGGCGCCAGCTTCGGCAAGGTCAGCGAATTCGTCAATGGGACTGAGAGCCAGACAGTCGCAGTTGGCGACGGACTGGCACTCGAAGTCGAAGCGTCCGGCCTCTACGGATACCTAACGGACAATAGCGGACTGAACAATGCTTCGGGCGTGGAACTCATGCTCGAGCAGCAGAACCCGGCGGCGTACGCACAACCAAAGTCGTTCAACACCAGTAACGGAAACTTGACGGTTATGCCGGACGCCTCGAACGACCGGTTCTTCGTCAAAGTTAACTCTGGTGCCCTCGGCGTGTCAGCCGGTGAGAGCTACGATGTTACGTTCGAAGTCGACGGTGACAAGAACCCCTATGTCGCCGACGGTGAGACAGAGACGCTGACCACGAGTGTCTCCTTCGTCGAGCGTTCGATCAGCTTCGATATCACTGAGGGAGCCTACAACGTCACGAACGACGCCAACGCCGAGGTCCGTGGGACGAGTTCCCTAGCACCAGGTTCGAGCTTGACAGTCCGAGCCATTCAGGGCGGGGACTTCCTCCGCGTCGGTGATAGTGTCACGGTCGGCGAGGATGGTACATTCAGTGCCACCTTCGACTTCAGTGGCCAGGACGTTGGCGAAACGTTCCGCATCAAAGCCAGCGGTGACGGAGTCAACACAGGCGATGTCGACGCGGTCTTCTCGGACACGCCCGAATGGGAGACCCAGGAGTCCAGCGAGGCACTCCAGGCCCAGATCGACGAGCTCGAGACGCTCCTCAACAGCACGATGGACGAGCTGAACGCGACCGAGAGCATGCTCGAGCAGAAGAACGCCACGATCGAAGAGCTCGAACAGGAGCTCAACGAGACCGGTGGCGCAAGCCAGGAACTCCTCGACCAGAAGAACGCGACCATCGCGGAGCTCCAGAACCAGACCGAGCAGCTGAACCAGGACCTCGCGGACGCTGAGAGTCAGCTCCTCAACCAGACGACCACCATCGCTGACCTCGAATCCGAGGTCAGTGCGCTGAACCTCTCGACCCGGAAGTGGGAAGCGGAAGCCTCCGACCTCCAGAACCAGACCGAGAGCCTCCAGAGCATGCTCGAGGCCAAGAACTCGACGATCTCCGACCAGGAGTCGACGATCTCCGAGCGAGACTCGACGATCAGTGAGCTCGAATCCGAGGTCTCCGATCTCGAGAGTCAGCTCGAAGACGCACAGAGCACGACCGCCAGCGGCCCCGGCTTCACGGCCGTGCTCGCGCTGGTCGCACTGATGGGCGCCGCACTGCTCGCAGTCCGCCGCCAGCAGTAAGACACCCATCCGAATCACGACTGACCGCCGGAAGCGGTTCTGACGCGCGATCTTCATTTTTTGGTGCGCTACGTCGGACAGCGATAGCTCCGTCCGCGACACCGATAGGCCAACGGCCGAAACGCCTAATCACCCGGGTGCCGTATCTCGAAGAGAGCGAGATCACTATCGATGAGCGAGGGCGAGCGTAAACTGATGGACGATCGGGGGCAGTACCTCCAGGCAGCCACGGACGGCAGAGACATCCAGGATGCCGACTGGACGCAGTGCCGAATCGTACTCACGACAAAGCGGATCGTCCTCATCGCCGACGAGAAGCAGGTGATTCCACTGACCGACGTCGACGACGTCGGTGGTCGCTTCGACGTCAACCAGAACGCGGCCGGCGTCGCGAATTACGTCACGCTCCATATCGACGATGACGTCATGCTCCTGCGGGCACCTGAACAGGAGGCTTTCGAGACGGACCTCTACCGGGCGTTTCTCGATAATACGCTCATCTACGTCCAGCATCCGGCGGTCAAGGGTGGCGTCGTCCAGGGAACGGAATGGCAACGGGCGAAGGTCAAGCTCACAGACGAGGCGATCAAACTCGCGGTCGCCGACGGGCAATACGTCACCATCGGCCGGAACGACATCGGTGACGTCGAGACCGACGAACGGACTGTCGACGGGGCCGAACGACGGATCTTCGAGGTCGAGCACACCGACAGCGAGGACCGGAGCGTCGAGACCCACATCACCGGTGAAGGCCAACAGATCACGATCCTGGAAGCGATCTTAGAGGAGGGCGTCGAGCGAAACCGCGCGAACCTCGACCTCTCGCCGACCGAACAGCAGATCGTGATGGCGCTCCATACTGGCGTCTCCCCGTTCGATCTGCCGGATTTCGTCGATGAGGACGTCACGGAGATCGAGGAGATCTTCGATCGGCTGATCGAACTCGACGTGATCGAAACGATCCGCGAGCGGACCGAAGTCGAGATGACCTCCCGAGGGCGACAGGTCGCGAGCGAGGAGATGGGGTCACAGTAACGTCACGTGGCCGTCCGATCCGGAGTCGTGGCTGGCAATTCTCGCAGAAATTGTGTGAACCCATCAGGTTGAAACCAGGTCCACGCGTCTGTCCGATATGAGCTGTCAGACAGCCATCGTCCTCGCAGCCGGAGAAGGCACGCGTCTCCGGCCGCTGACACACAACCGCCCGAAGCCCATGCTCCCCGCGGGAAATACGCCGATTCTGGAGTACGTCCTCGACGCACTCGTCGAGGCTGGTGTCGAGGAACTCGTCCTCGTCGTCGGCTACGAGCGCGATCGGGTCCAGAATCACGTCGGGCCGACCTACCGGGGGCGGCCGGTCACGTACGTTGACCAGACGAAACAACTCGGCACGGGTCACGCACTCCTCCAGGCCCAGGCAGCCGTTGAGGGATCGTTCCTCGTCGTCAACGGCGACACTCTCATCGACCCGACAATCGTCGAGGACGTCACCGACCAGTTCGAAGAAAGTGAGCCGCGAGCGACGTTGGCCGTCCTCGACGGTCCCGACCCCACGGATTATGGAGCTGTCCTCGTCGAGGATGGGCTTGTCACGAATCTGGTCGAGAAACCGGACGCTGGCGAGTATCGCTACATCAACGCTGGCGTCTACGCGTTCGAGCCGTCGATCTTCGAGATGATCGAACGGACGCCGCGCGAGGCGGGCGAGTTGGCGCTGACCGACACCCTGGCACGGCTGATCGACGATCGCAGCGTCGGCGCAGTCGAGACCGACGGCACGTGGGTCGACGCGACCTATCCGTGGGATCTGCTCGAACTCGCACGAACGGTCCTCGCGAACGGCCGGCTCGATCCCCCGGAGTCTCGCGACCAGGTCTGGATCGACGCGAGTGCGTCTGTCCACGAGGCAGCGACGATCCAGCCACCGGCAGTCATCGGCCCGGATAGTGAGGTCGGTGCAGGTGCGGTGATCGGGCCAAACGTCGCGATCGGTCGGAACGTCACCGTCGGTGCCAACGGGACGATCGCCACAGCCGTCCTCGACGACGACGCACGCGTCGGCCCGGGTTCGACCCTGATCGATGCGATCGTCGGCCAGGCCGTCACTCTGGGTCCGAATGCCGTCGTCTCGGGTGGACCGGGCGACGTCCGGATCGGAACGGCGATCTACGAGGACGAGCCACTCGGCGCACTACTGGCCGACCGGGTGGAGGCAGGGGGCGACGTCAGCTTCGCACCAGGGACACTCGTCGGGCCGAACGCCCATCTGGCGACCGGCGTCAGCGTCGAGGGCTGCGTCACCGAGGGGGCGGAGGTGCGGCGCTGATGTGCGGGATTATCGGCTGTGTGGGTCACGACACGGAAACGACCGACGTCCTCGTCGAAGGTCTCTCGACCCTCGAGTATCGCGGGTACGACTCGGCGGGGGTCGCACTGGCAGACGGCCAGCTAGCGGTCACGAAGCGATCGGGCACGATCGACGAACTGCGGAAGGCAGTCGACATTGAGCAGCCCGAAGGGCCAGTCGGCATCGGCCACACGCGCTGGAGTACCCACGGCCCGCCGACCGACGAGAACGCGCATCCCCACACCGATTGTACGGGTGACGTCGCCGTCGTCCACAACGGGATCATCGAGAACTACCAACAACTCAGGGACGAACTCGGCGAGGACCACACCTTCCTGAGCGAGACCGACACTGAAGTCGTTCCACACCTCATCGAGGAAGCCCTGGAAACCGGTGCCGATCCGGAGACTGCAGTGCGCCAAGCTGTCTCCCGGCTGGAAGGAAGCTTCGCCGTCGCCGTCGTGATCGCCGGTCTGGAGACCGTCTTTGCCGTTCGAAACGACTCGCCGCTCGTGCTCGGACTCGGCAGCGACGGCGGCGAGGGGCCGGCAGACGCCTACTATCTCGCGAGTGACGTCCCGGCGTTCCGTGCGTACACTGATCGCGTCGTCTACCTGGACGACGGCGAGTTCACCCGGATCGATCCGGACGGGTGGACGGTCTCGACGATCGCTGGTGAACCCGTCGAGAAGACGGTCGATACCGTCGAGTGGGACCCCGAAGAGACGGGCAAGGCTGGCTACGACCACTTCATGGCCAAGGAGATCAACGAACAGCCCCGGTCGTTGCGCCAGGGTCTCTCCGAGCGGGTCGACGAACTCGCCGGCGAGGTTGACATCGGTGACCTGGCGTACCTCAACCCGCGCGGGGTTCAACTGGTCGCCTGTGGCACGAGCTATCACGCGGCGGTGTACGGCGCTCAACTGTTCCGGAACGCCGGCGTCCCGGCCCAGGCCTTCCTGGCTCACGAGTACGCGAGCGCGCCACCGCCGGTCGGAGACGACCTCGTGATCGGTGTCACCCAGAGCGGCGAAACGGCCGATACGCTCTCGGCACTGCGAGCGGCCCGATCGAAGGGCGCAACGACGCTCGCGGTCACCAACGTCGTGGCTTCGACAGCCGCACGGGAGTGCGATCACGTCTTCTACATCAAAGCGGGCCCGGAGATCGGCGTCGCCGCGACCAAGACCTTCGCCTCGCAATTGACAGCGCTCAACCTGCTCGCGACCGGGATGGTCCCCACGAAGGACGATCGCGAGTCGATCGCCGCACTCAGGAATCTGCCCGCCGACGTCCAGGAAGTCCTCGACGAATCGCAGGCCGAAGCGGTCGCCGAAACGTATCTCGACAGCGACGCCTACTTCTTCCTCGGGCGTGGGCTGCAGTATCCCGTTGCCCTGGAGGGGGCACTCAAGATGAAGGAGATCACGTACAAACACGCAGAGGGGTTCGCCGCCGGTGAGTTGAAACACGGTCCGCTCGCGCTCGTGACGGCGAACACCCCGGTGTTCGCGATGGTGACCGGCGACGGCGAGCAAGCCAGAAAGACCATCGGCAACGTCAAAGAGGTCGAGGCCCGGGATGCACCAGTCGTTGCGGTCACCGATGGCCAGAGCGACGTCGAACGCTACGCCGATCACGTCCTCTCGGTGCCCGAGAGTTCGCCCCGGACGGCCGCAGTGCTGACGAACGTACAACTCCAACTCGCGGCCTACCACACGGCCGCGAAACTCGGTCGCCCCATCGACAAGCCCCGGAATCTGGCGAAAAGCGTGACGGTGGAGTGAGGTCGGAAGTCACCGATTTCAGTCCCGTGCGTCCGGGTTGGCGTCATTATTCTCGGGTAGCTCAGGCGGTTCAAACAGCGTCTGGAGCAGCGTGACCGTTCGGGAGGTACTCACGAACGAGTGGAGGCTACCGAGTCCGTCGCTGGGTACGAGTCGTGAACCAGAGTACCACGGATAGACAATGGAGCCCAGAGGTTGAACCAGCCGAAGTACGGGGCCGACAGTCACCGTCTCTCGGAGGTCGATCACGATCACGTCGGCGTCAGGTTCAGACGTGAGCCAGCGATAGATCGGGGAGTGGCGAAGGAAACGCTGGATCGTTCGGAACAACCTGCACGCGGCCGATGACCGCCGACCGGCCCCAAAGAGCATGCCGACGAAGACGACGAACTCGCGTAGCCGTGACCGACTGACAGCCCGTCGAAACGTGGTGCTGTAGTTGTCGACGGCACCGATCACCTGCGATGACTGAGTCATGGGTCGATCGGTCATCCTGGTTCAGATGCAAAGCTCGTGACCGTTCCGCTTACGGAGACACGCCCGAAGTCAAACGTGACGCTACGGCCGATCTCGAGCGGCTCGTCCTTGAAACGATACGCCGTCACTCCGTCGTCGGGTACCTCACTAACGGAGAGGGTCACATCCATCGTCACAGTGCGATTCAACGGATGGTCACGTTCGTGTAACGTCCCGTTGTCGGCTCGAACGGCAACGGTCGTCGGTCTGATCGACTTGTTGTGAACGGCTACGACCGAACTGCCGTCAACTGAGCCTTCGGGAATAGCTGCGGCGACGTACGGCTGGACGGGTGGCGTTTGTGCGGCGATCGTTATTTCCCGGGGTTCAGCTGGGGACTCCTGACCAACGACCAGGGCCGCGCCGGCGACGACTGTCGAAAGGACGACAAGGACGACCAGCGCGTCGATGACGTTGACAGTGCCGAACAGTCGACCCTGCTCGTCGATGACATCCATCGTAGTAGTAGCGACACGCGGTTGTCGGATAGACTTTTCGCGTCGAAACGAATCCAGGCACGAGGAGTTGTCATGTGAAAAAGTGTTCCACACGGACGCAGGATTTATTCGGCACGGTGCCGCACACTACGTCGATGGAAACCCACTGGCGGTACCGGATTGCGGGCGTGATCGGAACCGCCATCATCGCGTTCGTCGGGGTCGTCCTGTCGAACGAGCCACTTATCCGATCGGTTACCGGTCTGGTGCCGGTGTTGTCGACGTTGCCGGCCGATCGGGCGGTCGGCGGTGAACTCCTCTTCGAGGCCACGACGGCGACGGTCGTGGTGCTCGCGGCGATGGCACCGCTGTACAAGCCGCGCCCACGCCGGATCCTGGACACGTGGATGAAGGCCATCCGTCGGACGATACTGGCGTTACTCTCGCTTGCGACCATCGGCTACTTCGATTATACCTATCAGCTTCCACGGGCGACGCTGCTGGTAACCGGTGGCTTCCTGCTGGTGGCCCTGCCGCTTTGGTTCGTGGCGATCCGGCGTCGACCGGCCGAAACCGGCGAGCGCACGATCATCATTGGCGACGACGCAGCGCCAATCCGGGAGATCTTGCGCGGCGTGGATCGACGTGTCATCGGCTACGTTTCACCACCATCCGCGTATGTGGGAGACGACCAGCCACCGGCGGTGCGCGCCCGAAAGACGGACGGTGGAGAAGCGCCGAGCCCTATCGAGACCCTGTCGTATCTCGGGGGGCTCTCACGGCTCGAAGAGATCCTGCTCGATTACGACGTCGACACGGCCATCCTCGCGTTCGACCGACCGGACCGTGCGGAGTTTTTCGGAGCATTAGACACCTGTTATAAGCACGGTGTCGCCGCGAAGGTACACCGGGATCACGCCGATGTCGTCCTGACCAACGGGGCCGCAGGCAGTGAACTCGTCGACGTCGAACTCGAACCCTGGGACTGGCAAGACCATCTGATCAAGCGCGTCTTCGATCTCGCGTTCGCCACAGTGGGATTGATCGTCCTCTCGCCGATGATCGGGCTGATCGCCGTCGCGATCAAACTCGAAGATGGGGGCTCAGTTCTCTACAGTCAGGACCGGACGGCCACGTTCGGGGAGACGTTTACCATCTATAAGTTCCGAAGCATGGTGCCTGATGCCGAAAGTGAGACCGGCGTGAAACTGAGCGAAGAAGACAGCGGAGGACGCGACCCCCGGGTGACCAGAACGGGCCGGATCATCCGTCAGACACATCTCGACGAGATCCCACAGTTGTGGTCAATACTGGTCGGAGACATGAGCGTCGTCGGCCCGCGTCCGGAGCGGCCCACACTGGACGACGATATCGAGAGTACCGTCTCCGAATGGCGACGACGGTGGTTCGTGAAGCCCGGATTGACGGGACTCGCCCAGATCAACGATCTGACCGGAACCGAACCCGCACAGAAGTTCCGCTACGACATGACGTATATCCGCAAACAGTCCTTTTGGTTCGACCTGCAGATCGTGGTTCGGCAAATCTGGAAGGTGCTGGGTGACCTCTATGAGATGGTTGTCGGGACTGAGAGCAGTCGAATCTGAGTTTCACTGATCGAACAGCGTCGCGAGACCCTTTTCGAGTGGGACAGAAGGTTCGTATCCGAGCCGTTCGCGCGCCGTCGTGATATCAGCACGACTCCGTTGGATGTCCCCCGGTCGCGGATCACCGTGAACGATCGGCGAATCAGTGCCGACCGTCGCTTGGATCGTTTCGGCGAGTGATCGGATCGACGTCTCTCCCCCAGTGCCGATATTGTAGGCCGTCCCGACGTGTTCAGTCGTCGCGGCCAGCAGGTTGGCTGTGACCACGTCGGAGACGTGAACGAAGTCCCGGGTCTGGGTGCCATCACCGTCGACGGTGATCGGTTCGCCAGCGCGGGCCTGCTCGCCGAAGATGCTGATCACACCACTGTAGTCACTTGCGGTCTGACGCGGCCCGTAGGCGTTGAAATAGCGGAGTGCGACGGTCTCCAGCCCGTAGAGGTCGTGATACGCCCGGAGGTACTGGTCGGCGGCACACTTATCGATCCCGTATGGGGATTGTGGATCCACTGGATCGGATTCGGTGATCGGGAGAGTGTCGGGGTCGCCGTAGATCGCCGCACTTGAGGCGAAGACGACACGCGCATCCACCCGTCGCGCCGCCTCAAGGAGTGTCAGCGTCCCGTCGAAATTCACCTCGTGAGAGAACGCTGGCTCGTCGATCGATCGCTCGACACTGACGACGGCGGCTTTGTGGAAGATCAGGTCGACCCCATCGGTGACGTCGGCGACCACATCCGCATCACGGACGTCGCCCTCGACGAAGGTCGCGCCGTCAGGGACGTTCCCCCGTTTCCCAGTGGAGAGGTTATCGAGGACGATGACGTCGTTGTGCTCGACAAGTGCGTCAGCGAGGTGGCTCCCGATGAATCCGGCACCGCCGGTGATCAGGACGGTCTGTCCGCTCACCCGAGGTTGGCTCATGACAATAGCAGCGAACCACGACGTACAATAAGGTAGTGATATCAGTCGACGTAGCCGAGCGCACGTTCGATCCGACCGAGCTCCGGCCCGGTCGTGTCCTGCCCGACCACATAGCCGTTCCCGTTGGCGACCAGCCCGGAACCGACGAGTGGGCCACCGTAGTTGATGGTTCCGACGTCCGTCGGCACGTCGAGCAGATCAGCCACCCGGTCGAGTTCGGTATCGGTCGCCTTGGGATGGCAGAGTGCACCCCGGTTGGTCGCAACGGCCGCCGCCCCAACCGTCTGGGTGCCGCCAATGTCACCGCGTTCGACGGGGACATCCAGCGCATCTTTGACGGCCTGGACGGCGTCTCGTGAGAGATCAGGGTGGACGAACGCGCCGTTGTCGTTCGCGAGGACGACGTTCCCGGCGGCGTTGATCCGCCCCGGGAGTTCGACGACCGGGGCGTCGATCGACGCTTCGATCCGGTCGCGCTCCTGTTCGGTCACGCGACTCGTCACGAGCAGCCCGTTCTCGTTGCCGGCGGCGAGGGCACCCACGGTCCCGGCCCCGCCGATCGTCGTCTCGACGATCGGGACCGACAGCTCCGAACCGAAGGCGTCGATGACGTCCTCGTCGGCGTCGGGGCGGACCAGAATATACTCGTCAGTAGCGCGTGCATAGACACCGACGTACGCCGATCCGGCGAAGGCCGTGCGGAGCAAGTTTATTCTGCGGGTTCAGCTTCGACGACGCTCTCGCCCGCTTCCTCGAAGCGCGCAGCGCGAACCCGGATCGAACTCGGCGGGTTCGAGCGGCCGTCTGCCCAGATCTCCTCGTTGATCGACGGGTCGAGGCGGACATCGTCGCCCGCGACAGAGAAGTGCTGTGCGAGGTGCTCACGGACCAGTGACATGGCCCTGCCGGCCCGGTCGCCGCTCGGTACGGCCTGGACGTCACGGAGCGGGACAGTGACGACCCGCTCTTCGAATTCTTCGGCGCTCATTCGTCGGTATCGTTCCGTCGCCAGTGGCGTCGTTTCGGGTTGCGCTGTACGTCCTGATCGGTCTTCATCACGACCCACGCGGGGACGCGGCTGTTCTGGCGTTCGAGCTTCGCCAGACGCTGCTTCTTGCCCTTTGATTTCTTACCCATTGTACAGCCTCGTTCGCTGTCGTCGTTTATAGTTGTGTTCTTTCGGCCCTCAGATCAACGCGAGCGGAACCATGATCGCCACCCCGACGACGACGCCGGCAGTCAGTTCCGGCCGTCCCCGGGAGGGCAGGTCCGCTCCCGTCTCCAGTGCCTCGGGAATGAACTCCGTCAGGACGAGGTAGATCATCGCCCCCGCGGCAAAGCCAAAGCCGTAGGGGAGAAAGTCCCTGGCTACCCGGACGAACGCGAAGGCGAGGACGGCACCGATCGGCTGAGGGAGACTCGAAAACACTGCCCACCAGACCATCCGCCACTCGCCGACGTCCATCGACCGTAGCGGGATGGCGATCGCCGTCCCCTCCGGGACGTTGTGGATCGAGATGGCGATCGTCATGAACACCGCCAGGATCGGAACCGTCACGCCGAAGAGCATCGGCCCCTGGGCACCCTCAAGCCCCAGTTCGGCGAAGGAGACGCCGACGGCCACGCCCTCCGGGAAGCTATGGACGGTCAAGATACCGAGGATGAGCACCAGTTTCTTGAAGTCCGCTTCGGCGTACTCGTGGGGATCGATCTCCGCGCCGTCGAGGACGCGATGGGCGAGGACGACCAGGATGACCCCCGCAGCCATCCCGATCGCGATCTCGATCGCCGTCCCGCCGACGGTCCCCTCGGCGATCCCCTTGGCGAGGCCCTCGAAGATCAGGCCAAAGACCGACGCGGCCACCATGATCCCCGAAGCAAGCCCCCACAGCGCGACGTACCACCGGTCGCTGATGTCCTCGACCAGGAAAAACGGCAGCGCGCCCAGTCCGGTCGCCAGCGCGGTGATCAATCCCGCGACGAACACCAGCGTCAGATTCGCCAGCAAACTCATTAGACGATGGTTGGGCCGGGACGCACTTAAGAATTATCAATATGCCAACCAATTTTGGTTGGCCTAAGTCGTTTGTCCGGCCTAAATCGCCATCTAATCCGATTAGAGCCGATATTTATTGGCAGTTCCCTGTTCCAGAATACTCCATATTTCTTATATTACACACCACAGGCGTCACAGTTCGAACGATTCGAGCGTCGAATATTCGGGGCCATCGTCGGTGAGGACGCTCTCGGTCAGGCGGACCTCGGAAACGTCGAGCGTACCAACGGTCGGATCAGTCTCTCGGAGGACGGTCTGGACCTGCTCCTTCCCGCCTGCGTGGTCCATCCGGGCGACGGTGACGTGGGGCGTGAACTCGTGGTCTTCCGGGTCAAAGCCCATCGCGACGGTTCGATCCTCGATGGCTTCGTGGAGGGCTGTCATCGCCGGGCCGCCCTCGCGGACGCCGACCCAGACGACGGTGATGTACTCCTCGCTCGGGAACGCGCCGAGCCCGCCAAAGCGCGCCTCGAAGGGGGCGACGCCGCTCTCTTCGACTGCCGCGGTGAGTTCATCGGTGAGTTCGGGGAGGCGGTCCGGGTCAGTGTCGCCCAGGAACTTCAGCGTGACGTGGGCCTGTGCAGGATCGACGAAGTTCAGCCCCGAAGCACCCTCGAAGCGATCCTGGACGGCCGCGATCGCCTTGGCGAGGCCGTCGAGGTCGATGCTGACGAACAGTCGCTTGCTCATAGGAGAAGCTACGTTTTCGTCACCTTCAGCGTTTCACTCGGCTCGATCAAAGTGGAACAGCTACGTGCTCGAGCGGTCGTCGACGGCGTCGAGGTCGGGTTCGTCAAATTCGAGCGCCTCGGCAACAGCATCGGGAAGGTCCGGACGCGGTGCCGACTCGTGCCGTTCGATCTTCTCCGTTTTGCGAGTGTTCTCGTAGAAGGCGCGGGCGACCGGGAGACCGCGTAAATACTTGTAGTCGTGGAGTATCTCGACGCCCCGCTCCGTGAACCCGTAGAACTTCGAGGGGAGATCTCGTTTCTCCTCGCTCGGTTTGTACGTGTAGCGTGCGAGAATTTCGGCGTCGATCAACGTCTCCAGCTGGTCTTTGATGGCCGCCTGGCTCTTGCCAGTCATATACTCGAGTTCGGCGAGCGACATGAGATGTGCAGGGTGGCCCAGCAGTTCCTGGATAACGAGGTGGCGCGTGTCCTGGGACAGCAGCGTAAACAACCGCTGCTGTTCCGCGAACGGCCCCGAATCGGCCGCGCCAGCGTGGGTTTCGCTCATACAGGGAGTTACGAGCGGCGTCGCTATAACAGTTAGGGTCATCCAAGTTGGTTTATTAATAAAATACCAAAATTATCCACAAGACATAAGTTATATTGATTTGAATGGATAGCTCATGAGCGATCCCAGTCCGCCGCCAGGTGCGACAGACATTATGACGGTGGTTCACGAAGCCGTCGGGGACGTCGAACTCGAACCAGCGGAGAAGCGTGATATCTGGCGCTTTATACGACGTGAATTGCCGTATCTCTGGAGTCAACGGACGTCGTATTTCATCCTCGGCAGCTATCGCGATCCATACATCCGCCGTCTTCGCGCTGTGCAGAACGAACTCACGAAGCAACTAGGCGCGTATCCATTCATCATGGGGGATCTCCTCGAACTCCCTACTGAACGGCTCAACACGTTCGATATCATGTTCTCCCTGTTGGCGACGTATAGCGACTACATCGTCGGCGTTTTCGAGAAGGAAAGCGGCGGTGAAGCGCCGGAGTTAGGCGAGATCGACGATCCGCCGTATTTCGATAAATCGTACGTGTTCCCCCGCGACTACGCGTGGGTGACTGACGAGAACCTCGATTCGGTACAGCACGTCATCCAGGCTGCACTTGAAATTGCGTCCACGGACGATCTAAGCAAAAACGAAGTCCAGTCGAAGATCGATTCGCTCGTCGGGCGTGCACAGGACTCCGGGATCGACATCTCCGAAGAAGAGGTGTGTGACAGTATTACAGATCGTGCGGAGGAGGGAATAGAACCCGCGACCTATAGTTGGGTCCATCTCAACAAGTTCCGAAAATTCGAATTACATGACCGTTGCTTCCCATGGACGACAGCTGATGAGCTCCGAATTGCGGTTGAGGAACTTCCGTCGCCGACACCACGTCCGGAATGGGAAGCAAGTGATGATTGACGGCATCGACAGACCCACCAATTCGAGGTCCTTCGCCCGTCTCGCGGACGTAGCCCTTAACCATTCGACTGGCGTAGGTGACGACATGACTGAGGAACCCGAAGACCACGAGTTCTCGGAGGGCCAGGGCTTTTCAGAGCCCTACGAGGGGTTCGACCTCGAACCGCCGGAACTCAACGTCGATCCCGACAGCGTCGACCCGGTCGACTCCCGCGTCGTGAGCGACCTCCTCGACGAGCGATCGATCGGTGACGACGAGGTCGACGCCGAGGAACTGCTCGATGTCGGGATCAGCTACACCCGGATCCAGCGCTTCGAGGAGGCGACCGAGACCCTCGAACGGGCCGCCCGCTACGCCGAGGACGACTCGGTCGCACAGGAGGCCTGGGCGAACAAAGGGGCCGCCCACGCCGAACTCGAGGAGTACGACGCCGCGATGGGGGCCTACCGGGAGGCGATCGAGATCGATCCCGACTCCGAGCACGCCGCGACGGCCGAGACCAACCTCGCGTACGCACTCTGGGAGTCCGGCCGCTCCGAGCAGGCGCTCGAACACGCCGAGCGCGCCGTCGAGATCGACCCCCGATTCCCGCAAGCGTGGTACAACCGCGGCTTCTTCCTGCTCGAACGCGGCCTCGCAGAGGAAGCCATCGACGCCTTCGACAACGCCATCCGCCTCGGGTTCCGCAACGCGACCCTCCTGGAGGAGAAGGCCCGCGCCCACGAGGAAGTCGGCGAGGACGAACGCGCTGAGGAACTCGTCGAGGAGGCCGAAGAACTCCGCCAGGAGACCGAAGAGGAGTTGATCGACGACGGTGCCCAGACGGAACTCTACGAGTGAGATGACCGACGACGAGCGAGCGGACGCGCCGGCGGATGCCAAACTCCTGCTCACCGAGCGCGAGACCGAGGAGGGGCTGCTCGTTTCGGTGTGCGACAAGGCCGTCCTGGGCGAGACCTTCGAAGACGGCGATCTCTCGCTTTCGGTGACCGAAGAGTTCTACGGCGGCGACCCCGCAAGCGCCGAGGCGGTCGCCGCGAGTCTGGCACGCTGCGATACGGCGAACCTCGTCGGTGAGATGGCCGTCGGCGTGGCCATCGAGGAGGGCTTCGTCGCCGAGGAGAACGTCCTCGACATCGACGGCACCCGCCACGCACAGTTGCTGTGGATGTGATTGCTCGACAGCGGCGCGGGCTATGACTCACTCGACGAGCGGCTCGAGTTCCTCGGCGAGGTTGTGCCCGATCTCGACCATCCCGGCGTCGCCGGGGTGGAGGATATCGTCCATCAGCCCGGGCACCGAGAGCAGCTTCGAGCCGTCGATAAACGAGAGGTTGTCGTGGGCCGATTCGGTGACGAGTGTCTCAAGCGTCTCCCGGTAGGCCGCCGCTCGTTCCGGGTCGTCGCCTGCAACGACATCGGCATGGTACGGGAACAGCGAGACGGCGGCAACGGGCTTCTCGGGGTGTGCGCCGGCCACCGTATCGAGTAGCTGGTCGGCCCGCTCACGGAACTGCTCGACAGTGAATCCCCGATTCGACATGTTGACCGAGACGGCGATCGTGGCGAAGTCCCAGTCCTCGCGATCGGCGATGTGGTCGGCGATTGCCGGTTCGCAGTACGCCGACCCGGCCATGCCGAGGTTGATCGGATCGACGCCGAGCTGTCGAGCGGCGGTGGCGACGTACGCCAGGTGTGGATTCGAGAGCGCCCCCTCGGTGATGGAGGTGCCGTAAGCGAGATACCGGGTGTCGGGGAGTTCTGCGTCTCGGGGTGGACGAGCGTCACCGGCGACGTCGTGAAGTGCGACACGGGACCACGCGTCGAAACGAAGCCGGCAGATTCGGGTGTCGTAGGCGGCGTCTTCGGCAGCCGCCGGATCGAGGTTCCGGACGCGGTCCGGGACGGAGACGGTGTGTGTCGAGGGTTCCGGGCCGATCTCGAACGGTTCGGCCCCCTGGAACGGCCCCCAGAAGGGCTGGACGGTCGTCTCCCCCGCAGCCGAGAGCGTCACCTCGACGGTCGCGTCGTCGCCGTCGGGGACGAACCGAATCTCGCTACCCGTCGGGCTCTGGACGCGGTCGCGGGCCATGACGTTGAGATTCGCGGCCACCGAACGCGGGACGCGATGGAGATGGCCGCCGCCGTTGGTCCAGTCGGCCGGGGCGAGTTCGGCGACGTTGTGCAAAGACACGGACGGAAAGGCCTCGAGTTGCATGCGGACGCCGTAGGTTCTCACCGTCGCAGGAAAATAACTCCGATATTCCGCCTTCGAAATGCGGGATCTCAACGAAATTCGTCGGCAGTGATCGTCTCCAGAAACGCTTCGCTAACGTATCGGAACTCGATACAGTCCTCGAAGCCGTGGGTCGGAAGTAACGTCACGGTCGCTCGTCCCGCCGGTTTGTCCGTCGTCAACAGCACGATGCGGTCCGCCTCGCCGGCATCCAAAAGTTGTCCGGCAAGCCCAACGAGCGCCGTGTCCGCCTTCTCGATGCGATCCTCGCCGCGGTCGGTCTCGCTGGCGATGAATCTGCGTGTCTCGTCCATCACCGTCGAAACCAATGGATTGGTGTAGTCGAGTTCGTCGGCGACGACGATCCAGCCCGATCGGATTCCAGCCGAATACGGCACGTCTCCCGAGGGGTATTCCTCCGCAGCAGTATCGCCACCGAGTTCCTCGTAGACGCGTTGTGGAATTCGCAGGGAGACACCTGCCTGTCGAACAGCCCGGCGAAGCCGCTGGAATTTGTCTTTCTCCGGCCCGCCACACCGAACGAAGACACCGGTGTCAGCGACGTACACAGTCGTCATCTACGTTCGTCAGCGTACTCGGAAGCGACTGGTTCGAGCGCCTGTAAGATGATCTCGGCTTCGAGGGGTGAGAGATCGAGTTCCCTGGCCGCGATGCGATGGTTGACCGTGCCCTCGACGTACTCGAAGGCGTACTCGAGCGCGACAGCGAGGCCGTCGAGACCGTGTCGATCGATGTACACGTCGATGTCCTCGTCTGCTTCGCGACGGGCAACGGCCGCGATGAGTGCCGGCGTGATCGTTCGCGTCTCCTCGGCAGCCGAGAGCGTGAGGGCGATCGGCTCGGCGTCGTATTCGTACGGACGCCGGTCGCGGGTTTTCTCGAGCAATCCGGCCGTTTCGAGCTTCCGAACGTACTCGTAGGCGGTCCCCTGCGGGATGTCGAGTGCGTCGACGATATCGGACACAGTGACCGGACCGTCCCGTAAAACCTGGGCGTAAACCCGGGCGAGTGCCGGCGTTTCGAGGAGGTCGGCAACTGTCTGTAACTGCCGAATGGGTGACTGACCCGACTGTGGTGGGGACTGCGCCATCCTGGTTATGAATTATACATAACTCAATATAAGGCTGGCGGCGGGAGCAGAATAGGACAATTCGAGGGAAAGAACGATCCGGCTGTCAGACCGTCTCCATCTCGCGTTCGAGTTCCTGGAGGCGATCGATTCGCTTCTCCGTCGAGGGGTGGGTCCGGAAGAGGTTGGCGATCATCCCCTTCGAGATCGGGACGATGAAGAAGGCGTTCATCTCCGACTGGCTTCGGAGGTCCTCCTTGGGAACGCGGTCCATCCGATTGTCGATCTTCGCCAGCGCGGAGGCCAGCGCCGAAGGTTGGCCGGAGATGATCGCGCCGCCTCGGTCGGCCGCGTATTCCCGGTACCGCGAGAGGGCGCGGATCAGGATGTACGAGACGATCCAGACGACCAGCGAGACGGCGATCGCGACGAAGATCCCGCCGCCACCACCCCGGCGGTTGCGCCCGCCGCCGAACAGCCAGCCCCACCGGACGATCAAAAAGGCGATCGTCGAGAGGAAGGAGGCGATCGTCATCACCACGACGTCGCGGTTCTTGATGTGGGCGAGTTCGTGCGCGATGACGCCCTCCAGTTCGTCCTGCTCTAAGGTTTCCATGATCCCCGTCGTCACACAGACCGTCGCGTTCTTCTTCGAACGCCCGGTGGCGAAGGCGTTCGGGACCGACGAGTCTGCCACCGCAATGTCGGGTTTCGGCAGGTCGGCCTGCTGGGCCAGCCGGGAGACGCTCCGGTGGAGTTCGGGATACTCGTTCTCCTCAACCTTCTTCGCGCCCATGCTCCGCAGGGCGAGCTTGTCGCTGAAGAACAGCTGACCGAACGAGAACAGTCCCATCACGACGACGATACCCACGAGGCCGACGCCGGCACTCGCAAGCACCCCGACGAACACGATATAGAGGGCAAACAGCAGGAACATCGTCACGACCATGCGCCCGCGCAGCCCCCAGTCCGGTTGCCACTGCATACGGGGGTCGTAGGCGGGCAGGAAAGAAAACCCCTCCGGGCACGGAACACGGACGAGCCGACTGACTGCGGCGAAGCCACCACCCACCCCCAATATTGGGGGTACAGGTGGGAACACTCTTGAGGGTGACGACGGATATGGCTGTATGGCCGAAGGGTACGACGTGGTGATCGCCGGTGCCGGGCCGGCGGGGTGCCAGTGTGCACGTGACGTCGCGAGGCGGGGGTATGACGTGGTGGTCCTCGAAGCGGAATCAGCGGCCGAGTTCCCGCGCGGGAGCAACAAGTCCACGGGGGGGACGTTCCCGCCGATGCTTGCGGGTTTCGGCATCCCGGACGACGTGGTGATGCAGTTCACCGATCGCGTGGTCATCGAGTCCCCGGCGGAGTATTTCCGGGCGGACCAGGTCGGAGCGGTCCTCGAGTTCGGTGCGTTCAAGGAGTTCCTCGTCGCGGACGGACGCGAGGCAGGGGCCGAGTATCGCTTCGACGCACGGGTCAGCGAGCCCCTGATGGACGGCGAAGACGTCACGGGCGTCCGATACAACGGTTCCGAGGAGGTCCACGCGGACGTCGTGATCGACGCCACGGGACCGGCCGCGCCCCTCGCCACGGCGCTCGGGGTCTCCGACCTCGAGCGAACGCGGCAGGCGATCGGCATCGAGTACGAGCTAGAGGGGGTGACCCTCGACGCCGACGGGATGGCCGACCTCACAGACGCGATGATGCTCCGCCTCGATCACGAGGTCGCCCCCGGCGGGTACGCGTGGGTCTTCCACACCGGCGACGATACCGCCAAGGTCGGCGTCTGTTACATCAACAACGAGGGCTATCAGCGCCACGCCACCGACGATCAAACCATCGACGGGTACCTCGACCACTGGTTGACGATCGACGACCGCTTCGCGAACGCGACGCGGATCGAGGGTCGACAGCATCGCGGTTCGGCACACATCCAGTCGCCGGGACGGATGACGACGGCCGGGTTCATCGCGATCGGCGACACGGTGCCGTCGCTCGACCCGCTGTGGGGCGAGGGCATCCACAATTCGATGCAGTCCGGGCGAGCCGCAGCGGTCACCGTCGACCAGGCGTTGACACCATCGCAGCCGGACACGAGTGCCGAGGCCATGGCGTACTACGAGTCGATCTGGCACCGGAAGATCGCGCCACGGATGGACTCGCGTCTCCGGATGACCGAGTTGCTCTACCTCGCGTCGAACGACCGATACGACCGGCTACTCGCCGAACTCCAACGCCTCGACGACGAGACGCTTTCGGCCGTCAACCAGGGGAGCTGGCGGGCCGTCGCGAAGCTGTTACATGTCGAGGACGTCCCGCTGCTGGCGAAGTTCGTCAAAAAGCACGTCACGTAGCGAGAACGCGCCGCTTTTACAGACCCACCCCCTACTGAAACCCAATGACGCGATCGGGTGCGTTCTGTCCGCGGTGTGGCGATGCGATCGAGAGCGACCCGACCGAGCGGCCGGGCCAGCCTGGCGCGCACGATCCCGACAGCGTGCTGTGTGACGCCTGCTACTTCGGGGAGTTCGACCTCGTGGACGCGCCCGAGCGGATCGAGGTCCGCGTCTGTTCGCGGTGTGGGGCCGTCCACCGAGGCAATCGGTGGCTCGACGTCGGTGCGGAGGACTACACCGACGTCGCGATCAAGGAAACCAGCGAGTCGCTGGGTGTCCACCTCGATGCGACCGACGTCTCCTGGCAGGTCGCGCCCGAGCAGGTCGACCGCAACACGATCCGGATGCACGCGACGTTTTCGGGGGTCGTCCGCGGGACGGCGGTCACCGAGGAGGTCGTCGTCCCCGTGAAGGTCTCCCGGCAAGTCTGCACGCGGTGTGGCCGGATCGCCGGTGGGTCCTACGCCTCGACCGTCCAGGTGCGGGCACGCGACCGGACGCCGACTGACGACGAGATCGAACGTGCCGAAGCGATCGCCCACGAAATCGTCGCCGACATGGAGGCGACGGGCGCTCGTGACGCGTTCGTCACCGAGGTCGGCGAAGATGACGACGGAGTGAACATCAAGGTCTCGACGACGAACATCGGCAAGCAGATCGCCAGCCGGATCGTCGGCGAGTTCGGCGGTTCCTTTTCGGACTCGGAGACGCTGATCACCGAGGACGAGGACGGCAACGAAGTCTACCGGGTGACCTACGCCGTCCGGTTGCCGCCCTATCGACCAGGCGAGGTCATCGATCCCGAAGACGGCGACGGCCCGGTTCTCGTTCGGAGCGTCCAGGGCAATCTCAAGGGAACGCGGCTGAAGACCGGCGACGCCTACGAGGCGAGCTTTGAGGCAGGCGATGCGCCCGACGCCCGACGGCTTGGCGATCAATCCGGCGGCGTCGAGACGACGTTGGTGGCGATCGAAGACGCGAACGCCGTCCAGGTGCTCGATCCCGAGACCTACGAGACGAAGTCGATCCCGCGGCCCGACTATCTCGACGCCGACGCTGAGACGGTACCGGTGTTGAAATCACGAGCCGGGTTGCACGTACTGCCGAGCGACGACGCGGACGAAGCTAACGATGAGTGACGACGACCTGCTTCCGGACGACGACGGAAAGGGGGCCGGGGCTCTCACCGGGGAATCTGAGGGTGAGCTCGCCGTCGTCGTCGAGAAACCCCGCGCCCAGCAAGCCATCGACGCCCTGACCGACGAGGGCGTCTACGACGCAGACCGGCGCGTCCGGGCCTACGGCGACGGCGGCGTCTCGATCCCCGTGACGGCCGTCCCCGAAACCGTCGACTTTCACGAAGTCGTCCGGCAGGTCGGCGATCCTCGACTGCGGACGCTGGCCGATCACCTCCGCGAGCGCGGGTGGACCGGAGCGGAGGTCGACCGTGCGCCGTCGTCGTGGGCCGTCGTCGGGAGCGTGATCCTCGTCGACGTGGGTGACGCGCCGCGACCGGCGGAAGTGGGTGAAGCGCTCCTCGACCTCCACGGCGAGGCCGACACCGTCCTCGAACGCCACGGGATCGCCGGCGAGCACCGCGAGCCGAACGTGTCCGTCCTCGCTGGCGAGGGCGACACGGAAACGATCCACACCGAACACGGCACGCGCTACGCGTTGGACCTCGCGAAAGTCATGTTCTCGCCGGGCAACAAGGAGGAGCGGTCGTATATGGGCGAGATCGTCGCGGAAGACGAAACCGTCCTCGATATGTTCGCCGGGATCGGCTACTTCACGCTCCCGATGGCCCGTGCCGATGCTGACGTGATCGCCGTCGAACGCAATCCGACGGCGTTCCAGTATCTGCTCGAAAACGCCCGGCTCAACGACGTGACCGACCGGGTCCAGCCCTACCGGGCCGACTGTCGCGACGTCGTCGACGGGGTCAGTGTCAATCGCGTTGTGATGGGTTACTACGACGCGTACGAGTATCTCGACAGCGCGCTCGATGCGCTCGAACCCGGCGGCGTCCTCCACCTCCACGAAGCGACGCCCGAAGACCTGATCTTCGAGCGGCCGATCGACCGGCTGGAGGCGGCCGCGAGCGATCGAGGCCGGTCGGTCGAGGTACTCGACACCCGCCGGGTGAAGTCCTACAGCGAGGGGGTCGACCACGTCGTCGTTGACGCTCGCGTCGACTAACAGAGACGGTAGTCATCGCGATGAGAGGGCAACATCTATTCGTCCCGGCCGTCAAGCAGCGATATGGACCGACAGCAGATCCTCGCGATCATCCTCGTCGTGCTGATGGTCGGCTCGTCGTTCGCCTACGCGGCAGCCAGCATGTTCTGAGGCGACCCGGGACGGTCGCTATTCGAGTGCCGAGAGCCGACGCTCACTCGAGTTCCGGGAAGCGCTGGAGCAGTGCCGTCACGTACGTCCGCAGATCGTCCTCGATCGTCTCGATCGTCTCGACGACCTCCTCGTGGGAGAGCGGGTCCCCGACCACGCCGGCAGCGTAGTTCGTGATCGTGGACATCCCGACGACGTCCATCCCCAGTTGGTTGGCGACGATCACCTCCGGCACGGTCGACATCCCGACGGCGTCCGCACCGACGGTGTCAAGCATCTCGATCTCGGCCGGCGTCTCGTAGCTTGGCCCCGGCATCCCCGCGTAGACGCCACCGTCATGGATCGTGAGAGAGGAGTCAGCGGCGAGGTCGCGTGCCGCCGCGAGCAGGTCCGGGCTGTAGGCGTTGGTCATGTCCGGGAACATCGGGCCGTCGCCCAGCCCCGCCCGGCCGATGAGCGGGTTGGTCCCCTGCATGTTGATGTGATCCTCGATGAGCATCACGTCCCCGGGTTCGTAGTCGGCGTTGATCCCGCCGGCGGCGTTCGTGATGAGGAGTCGCTCGCAGCCGAGCTCCCCGAGAGCCCGGATGGGCGCGACGATCGGGTCCATGTCCCCGGTTTCGTAGTAGTGGACGCGGCCGTCCATCCCCAGGACGTCCACGTCGCCGACCGTCCCGACGACGAACCGCCCTGCGTGCCCCTCGACGGTCGATGCTTCGAGCGTCGGGACGTCCTCGTATGGCACGGACAGTTCGATCTCCATCTCGTCGGTCATCCCACCCAGCCCGGAGCCGAGAATCATCGCGGTCTCGGGGGTCGAGAGATCGTTCGCCTGGAGCTGTTCGGTGAGGTAGTCGGCCGGTGTCGTCATGGTCGATTTTGCGACTGACTCCCTATAAACGGGTGTGTTCACGGATCGCCGGCTGGTTGCGCGGCCGCGACGCGCCCCTATTCCGTGTCCCAGACGTCGGCGACGGGGTTCGATTGCGACCGGGAGGAACTGGACCGGCGCGATCGCCGTGAGCCGCCCGACCCTGACCGACCGCTCCCGCCGTTCGACCGGCCGTCGGTCAGTCCAGCGAGCGCAGCGTCAGGATCGGCCGCCGGGAGATCGGGGCGCTCCATCCGGTCGACCTGCTCGGCGAACCACTCCGGCATGTCGGTCCGGGCGCGATCGAAGAGGTCCAGCAGGCTCGCGTCGGCGAGGTAGGTCACGCCGTGATCCTCCGGCGAGCGGACGATCCGCCCGGCAGCCTGGATCACCGTCCGGAGCGCACTCCGGTAGTACCACGCCCAGTCGCCGTCTTCCAGGCGACGCGCGACCCGTGAATCCCGCGTGTTGGGGTAGGGAGCCTTGCAGAGCAGTTGCCATCGACAGAGATCACCGTCGAGATCCAGGGCTTCTTCCATCTTCACCGAGAGAAAGACCGTCGGGTCGTCGCTGCGCTTCCAGGCGGCGAGTTGGCCGTCGCGGTCCTCGCTGTCGTGGGAGCGAACCCTGTCGCCCACGCCGAGTGCATCAAGTTCGTCGGCAAGGGCATCCTGGATCGCGTAGGAGTGACAGTGCACCAGCCCGGGTTCCTCGGGATGCCACGCCATCAACGAGACGAGCGTCTCGGCGACCTTCGGAATCGTCGCATCGCGTTCCTCGTAGGTCATCTTCCCCTGGGTGACGTCGACCAGCGGTCGGTTCTCGACGGGGAACGTGTGTTCGAGGTCGACCAGCGCCACGCGGTCGGGGTCGAGACCGGCGCTCGCACAGAAGGCGTCCTTGTTGAGGATCGTCGCCGAGAGCAGCGCGAACTTGTTCCCCCGATCCCAGACCGTGTGTGAGAGAAAGCGTTCGGGATTCAGTGGCTTGAACGTCGTCCGGCTCCCCTCACCGTCGGGCTGATCGACGACCCACGTTGTCGGACTGTCCGGATCGCGGACGGCCTCCTGGAACCACGTCAGATCCGACCGGAGTTCCTCCAGCCGGTCGCGTTCGGCGGCCTCCTCGGGTTCGAGTTCGACCTGGGCGAGGAGATCGGTCAGCCGACGATCACAGACCCGCGAGAGCCCCGCAGCGTAGTCGGCGGCCGTCTCGACATCGTCGATCTCAGGGGCCGGACGGGCGTCCCAGACGGGAACCGTATCGGGTGCGAGGTCGATCGCGGCGTACATCTCGGCCCACTCGCCCAGGCCGTGGGCCTCGTCGATGACGACGACGTCGCGCGTGCCGAAGACGTCCGAGCCGGCGGTTTGCATGAAATAGGCGAGCGTCATCGCGGCGATCGACTGGTTGGCGGCGATCGATCGATCCGAGAAGTACGGACACCGGTGTTTGACCTGGCAGTCGAACTCCCGCTCCCGGGCGCAGGGTGCCTGGGTGACAGGGGTATCAGTCTCCCCCGAGAGGATGCACTTGTAGTTCGATTTCCCGCGGATGATCGAGAGGTCGTCGAGTAGGGGGTCGGCCGCCACGTCGTCGAGTTGGGAAACCTGCGGGGTGGTGTAGTAGGCCCCGATCGCGTCGGTCGCGCTGGCCTGGCTGCCCTGGCGGGCACACCCGGCGATGGCTCGCGCGAGCAGAGACTTGCCGCTGCCGGTCGGCGCGCGGACGAGGACGACGTCGTTGCCGGCCTCGAACGCCGCCCGGATGCGACGCAGGGCGTCCTCCTGGTTGCCGCGGTAGGACGGCGCAGGGAAGGCCGACTCGATACGGGAGGGATCCACGCTTGCCCCGAACGGACGGACGGTCCTAAGCGCACCGGTCGACGGCGTCGGTCGCCGGGACTCTCACCGTCACCCGCCTCACGTCGCCGAACGCAACGGTTCCGGCCCACCCACACGTCTTTGGTTCACGATAGCGTCTACCGAGACATGGAGGTCGATTGCGAGGGGTGTGCGGGCTGTTGCATCGACTGGCGACCGCTCGCCGCGGGGGACATCGACCACGAGCGCCGCGGCCCCTACGAACCACTCGACGACGAGTACAACCTCGTCCCCCTCCACCGCGACGAGGTTCGTGGGTTCGTCGAGGAAGGGCTGACCGACGCGCTCGTTCCCAGACTGTTCGCGAGCGAGAACGGGATCGACGTCGGCGGGATATCCGTCGCGGCGATCGACGGCCGCCCGGCGTTTTTCGTCGGCCTGCGGTCGGTCCCGAAGCCAGTAGCTCCGTTCGGCCACGAGCCGACCTGGCTGTCGAGTTGCGTCTTCCTCGACCCGACGACGTTGCAGTGTCGGATCCACGATACCGAGCACTATCCGGCAACCTGCTCGACCTATCCGGGTGAGAATCTGGTGCTCGACGTCGAAACGGAGTGTGAGCGCGTCGAGGGCGAACACGGCGGCGACCGGTTGCTCGACGACGAACCACCCGCGGACGCGACGCCGAACTTCGGTCCCGCGGCGATCGGGGAGACAGTCTTCGCCCATCCGGATCCGGATCGGATCGAGGACGCCATCACGCGGCTTCGAGACGGTGACTCGACGAAGCAAGACCGGGCGGAGTTTATCGGTATCGCCGCGGCGTCGAGTCCGGGCACGCTCGAGATCGAACCGTCGTACTACGAGCAAGTGCGCGAGCGGGCAGCGAGCGCCGAATCGTGGGTCGGTGACGCGATAAGGGAGTGGCGACGACGTACGGAAACCGACACGGCCGACCCGGCACTCGCGACCACGGTCGAAGCCCGGCGCGGAGCGACACCGACGCCCGGCTGGAACCGCGACCACTGATCGTGCCAGGAGTGAGTCCTCCCCAGACCGGCCGAGTGCAGGCCCGGATCATGACGGTTGACTCTTCGGGCGTCCGTGCGAGGAGCGTCGCCGGCTGGACCTGCTGGCGAACCAGATCGGATCGTCGATTCAACGTGCAAGCGACCCGCGAAACCAGCGCCAATGCAACCGGCGATACTTCGCGTTACTGCCGCCGGGCGAGCAGCGCCGCGCTCACAACACCGATCAGCCCCGCGACGACGCCGAATCCTGGGCCGGACTCGTTGGTGACCGCCTCGATGTCAACGTCTTTGTCGAGGTACTCGGCGGCCGCCTCAGTGTTCGGCTGTGGGAACTCCCGGTCCCACTCGGCAGGCAGGTGGACGGTAGTGCGCTCGCTCACGCTCGTGAGAGCGTGGACGTCAGCGGCCGTCACGGCCGTCCCGTCATCCACGAGATCATCGGCGAAGACGTACAGTGTAGCGGTGTCGCCATCCGTCTCGCTCGACGCGCCGGTCGGTGTGCCATCGAGGCGAGTCGGCATCATCGCAGCCGCATCTTCGAACCGGGCACCGACCTCCATTTCGGCTCCATCTTCCCCGGCGCTCATGTCCATCCTGGCGATGTCGAGGTCGGCCGCGTCGATCGAACCCGCCAGCGTCTGCATCTCGGGACCCATCGTCCGGTCCTCAGCGATCATCTCGAACATGCTACCGACGAGGTCCTCCTGATTGACGGTAAGGGCCCCGTCGGCGGTGATCTCCTCGCCCTGTGTCGCGGCCTCCAGGGAGAACGCCATGCCAGTCCCGATGTCGATGCCGCGGTCTTTGAGTTCCGCAACGTAGTTGTCCCAGTTGTCCGTGTCACTGGAGACCATCGCCTCGATGACGAGGTCCTCCTCCTCAGTAGCCATCGAGGCGTTCCAGGTGAACTCGGTCGCCAGATCGGATGCCTGCTGGGCCGTCAGAATTGCCTTGAGATCCGCAAGCTCGTCCGTGTCGACACCCTCGGTATTGGCGACGTCAGCCGACTCGATCAGGGAGATCAGCGCCGTCGTCATGCTGTCAGTTTCCTCGAGTGCGATGTCCCAGCTTACGTCCGTCGTGGTCGCGGATTCCGCCATGGAGAACTCGAAGGTCTCGATGTGCAGGTCAGTGATCGAGGCGGCGATCTCCCGGGCATCGTCCTGGGTCACGTTGAGATCGGACTCCTGGAGGAGCTGTCCGGCCAGCATGTTCTCCAACCCGTCCTCGATGCCAGTGTACTCGACGGTGAACGCAACGTCGACCCAGTAGGTGCCGTCATCGAGTCTCTCGAAGTCGTGACTCTCGAGGGTCAACTCGCCTTGCCCGCCCATCATCTGGGCGGTGGCAACATACTGAGATTCGAGGGTTTGGCGGGCCTGCTGTTCGCTCTCCCATCCACCAGCCTGGAACTCACTGACAGCCTGTTTCTGGGTCACCGAGGCAGTATAGCCCTCGTCAGTGTCATCGACCGAGAGTTCGAGAACCTCGGTGCGGTTGGGACCGTCACTAAGCCCCATCTGCTGTTCGATCGAGAACTCGCCGCTGGTCGCGATCGTGTCCGACGTCGTCGTGAGATCGCCGCTAGTCGCGATATCGCCGAACAGCATTGCCATACCGCCCGACTCGGCGATCGTCATCGAGAGGTCGCCGTCGAACTCGTTGCGCTCATCGGAGACCTCACCCGAGAGGTCAACCGAGAGGTCGGCGAGATTCTCCGGGCGCTCGGCGGTCATCTCACCATCCACCCCGAAGCGATCGCTCTCGAGGACGCCGGTCATCTCACCGCTCACGTTTTCGAAGTTCGAGTTCACGTCCTCACTGCCCACCGTCGCGTGGAACAGCCCCTCGGCCACGTCGGCGTTGACCGCTGTGGATTCACCGTCCTCGAGGTCGGTCTGGTAGGCGAAGACGGCATCACCGTCTTCCTCGACGTAGACGTCGTCGGCATCGCCCCAGCCCCCGGCAAAGACCTCCGTCTCGCCAAGTTGCTGGCTGTCGGCCGCCACGATACCACCCGTTAGCACCACCGCACCGAACAATCCCACGACGAGCACGACCATGACCGACGCCGGCCACGAGCCGTTCCCGTCGGAGTCTGTCGTCCGTGACTGTCGATCCATGCACAAATGATTTCTACAGCTTTCATTAAGTCTTGGTATTCCCACAATCAAGATCATGTCACGGCTGAACGGGTCTGTGGATCCAGGCCGGGGCCGTCTGCGTTTGCGCACCGACCATTGAACGGCCACGTGACGATGGCTCAGGTGGTTCCTGACCGACAGCGCACAGGCTACCGATAGCGAACACTCAGGGGCGGCACTGCCACCGGCGAGCAAGCGAGGCGATCAATCCGACTGGATCTCCTTGAACGTCTCCAGCAGTTCTTCGGTCGAGTCGTCGCTGTCGTAATCGACACTGCCGTGGTAGTCCGTCCGGTCGTCGTCGAAGCTCGCATCGACCGAACTGTTCTTGCGTTCACGGCGCTCGTGTTCCTCGTCGTCGTACGCACCCATAGACATGGTGTACCATACAAACGTTCACGATATATCCCTATCAATGTAACGGTCTCCCACGGGAGAGTGACACATGGATTTGAACGCGGAATATGACCGCTGAGCAGGCGTCGCGTGGCGAATTCGGGGCCCGGTGGCCAAATTTGCGGCACGCCGAACTGTTTTGACTCCCTCCGACAGAAAGCAGGTATGGAACCGAAGACCTGTGTCGTGACGGGTGCATCACGAGGGATCGGCCGTGGAATCGCCGAACGGTTCGGCGAGGCAGGCTGTGAGGTCGCTGTCAACTACCGAAGCTCCGGCGAGGCCGCCCGTGAGGTCGTCGAAACGATCGAAGACGCCGGTGGGTCGGCGATCGCCGTCAAAGCCGACGTGACCGAACCCGAACAGGTGCAAGCGATGGCCGAGGACGTCGAAGACGCCTTCGGGACAGTCGACGTGCTGGTCAACAACGCCGGCATCAATCAGGACGTCTTCTTCAAGGAGATGAGCCACGAGCAGTGGGACACCGTCCTCGACGTCCACCTGGACGGAGCCTTTCACTGCACCCAGACCTTCTACGACGACATCGCGGCCGCTGAGAGCGGTCGCCTGATCAACATCTCCAGCATCGTCGCCAAGGGCGGCAACCTCGGGCAGGCCAACTACGCGACGGCGAAAGCAGGCATTTTCGGGTTCACCCGGACGCTCGCCCAGGAACTCGCCCGCGAGGGATCGACGGCCAACTGCGTCGCCCCCGGGTTCATCGAGACGAGCATGGTGACCGACCTGCCCGAGTCGATCATCGAACAGGTCGAGGAAGACACCCCACTCGGCCGGATCGGCGACGTCGAGGAAGTCGCCGACGTCGTTGCCTTCCTCGCGAGCGAGCGGTCATCGTTCATCACCGGCGAGGTGATCGACGTCAACGGCGGGATGGATCTCTGATCGTGGTCATCGCGGGCGGTGCCCGCCGGAGTCGGAACCCATCGAATTGATGGCCGTGGCGGGCCCCTGTATCGGCATGGCCGACGAAGCACTCGCGCTCGATCCGATCGGCACAATCCACTCGCCGTTCGAGTCGGCGGTCGATATGCCGATCCAGCCGGCCGGGTCCGACGCCCGGGGGACCGTCGAGCTTGAGGAAAGGTACGCAGAGGGCCTGGCCGACCTCGAGGGCTTTTCGCACTGTATCCTCCTCTATCACTTCCACGAATCACCTGCGGACGCGCCGCTGTCCGTCGAGCCGTTCCTCGACGATCGGCCGCGGGGCCTCTTCGCCACGCGCGCCCCGCGGCGACCCAACAACGTGGGCCTCTCGGTCGTTCGGATCGAGGCCGTCGACGGCCCCACGGTCGAGGTCGCCGGGATCGACGTGGTCGACGGGACCCCGCTGCTCGACGTGAAACCCCTCGTCGGCCGCTTCGACGTGCCCGACAGCGTCGACGACGGCTGGATCGCTGCGAGCGACGACGCGGTCGAGCAGCGCCGGGCGGACGACCGCTTTCGGTGACGGAGACGTTCGACATACATCTAATTCTATTCCAAATTACTGGTAATGGGCCCAAACGATGTCGAAGCTATTGCTATCATCCGGTTATTATTTTTGGTTTCTGGTCGAGTTCGTCGATTGATGTACACGGTACTGATGCCGGTCGACAGTAGTCGCGCCCGTGGAACAGCCCAGGCCGAGACCGTCAAGGCCCTGCCTGATGCCGCCGAATCCGTCGACGTGACGGTGCTGTACGTCTTCGCCGACGAGGCAGACGCCGATGGGCAGACGGTGGCGGACATCCCCGGCGTCGAGGCGGCGATCGAGCGTCTCGAGGGGACCGACGTCGAATACGAGGTCGAGTCCCGGATCGGCGATCCCGCCTCGGAGATCCTGAACGTGGCCGAGGAACTCCCCGCTGACCAGCTCGGACTGGGCGGTCGCAAGCGCTCGCCGTTCGGCTCGCTTTTGTACGGCAGCGTCACGCAGGCCGTCGTTCTCGACGCCGACCTGCCCGTGACGATCACCGGCCGCTCGAAGTGAGCGCGCGATCCCGGGTACGGGATCGCACCTTCGATCACGGACATCGGTTCGGCTCGTCCGGGAAGATGTGCAGCGCGGTGGGGTCGATCGCGACCGTGGTTCGCTTGCCTGCAGTGACGTTTTCGGCGGTCCTGGCTGTAAGTCGCCCGAGTCCATCGGCCGCGAGGACGACCGTCGCGCCGTCCCGTCCCGGCACCACGCGCTCGACCTCGACGTCGAGGGTGTTCACGGCGTTAGCCCCGTTCGCGAACTCGATCGCCGAGGGTCGGAAGCCGACGATGATCTCCTCGATGCCAGTTTCGACTCCCGCCGCCGCACGGAGCGTCGTCCCGCCGACATCGACCGTCGTCGTCCCGCTGTCGCGACGCTCGCGGACGGTCCCCTCGAAGAGGTTCTCCACTCCCAGAAAGCGCGCGACTGTGGGTGTCGCCGGGTCGTCGAAGACGGTCCCGACGGGCCCCGCCTGGCGGATCGTCCCGTCGAAGAGCACGGCGACGCGATCGGCGACGACCGCGGCCTCCTCCTGATCGTGGGTGACGTAGACGACCGGAACGTCGAGATCTGACAGGATGTCCCGGAGGTCGAGGCGGAGTCGCCGCCGGATCGGGGCGTCCAGGCTCGAGAGCGGTTCGTCGAGCACCAGCGCGTCCGGATCGGTTACCAGCGTCCGCGCCAAGGCGACGCGCCGGCGTTCCCCACCCGAGAGCGTCGTCGGGTCCCGATCCAGGAGGTCGCCGATCCCCAGCGTCCGGACCGTCCTCTCTATGTCGGCCCCCTCGGGCGCGCCGTATCGCAGGTTCTCCACGACACTGAGATGCGGGAAGAGCGCGGCGTCCTGAAAGACCATGCCGACGTTTCGCTCCTCCGGCGGCAGTCCGTCGATCCGGGTTCCAGCCAACGAGACCGTCCCCGACTCCGGCGTCTCGAACCCCGCGAGCACTTCCAGTAGCGTGGACTTCCCAGCGCCCGAGGGGCCGAGGACCGCGGTCACGCCGTCTTCGACCGAAAGCGAGAGCGGGCCCAGCGAGAAGTCCCCCCGGGTCGCCTCGATGCCGGCCAGCGCCAGGCTCATGGCGAGAACTCCAGGGACGTACCCAGCACTCGAAGGACGAGCACGACCGCCACGCCGGCACCCAGCAGCGCGACCACCAGCGGGACCGTCGCGTCGGTCCCGCCGGCGACGAACTCGACCCAGATCCGCGTCGGCATCGTCTCGGGCGGATGGCCAAGCAGCATCGTCGCGCCGAACTCACCCAGCGCGCGGGCGAACGTCAGGACGATCCCGGCGACGATGCTCCCCCGTGCCAGCGGCAGCGAGACCGTCCAGACCGTCGCCAGCGGCCCCTTCCCGAGGTTCCGGGCCGCCCGCTCCAGATCGCGATCGACCGACGCGAACCCCGAGCGGGCGGTCACCACGAGAAACGGCGCGGCGACGAACGTCTGGGCGAGCACCACCCCGGCGTAGCCCTGCGTCAGCGGGAGGCCAAGCGCCGCCGCGGCGCTCCCGATCGGCGTCAGGCGGCCGAAGGCACTCACCAGCACGACGCCGCCGACGACCGGCGGCGTCACCAGCGGCAGGACGACCAGTGCTTCCAGGAGTCGCTTGCCCCGGAAACTGTACCGGGCGAGGACGTACGCCAGCGGGACGCCGAAGACCGTCGCCAGCAGCGTCGCCACCGGCGCGGTCACCAGCGAGGTGACGATCGCCGACCGGACCGCCGGATCGGCGAATGCGCCGGGCGCGGGAAGTCCGTGCTCCAGCAGGAACGCGACGAACGGCCCCAGGAGATACGCCACCAGGACGGCCCCCAGCAGTGCGACGAGGGTCCACTGGCCGGTCGCGCCCGGCGTCGGGAGCGTCCGGTTGCCCCCGGTGACCGATTCCCGGCCCCGATCGGTGGCGCTCACGGCCGTCCCTCCCGTTCGATGCTTTCCGGGACCGTCGAATCGGTCCCGATCACGGTAGCACCCCGTCCGGCACGTCTCCGTGCCCCTTCGGAACGCCGTCGGGCACGACCAGCCCCGACTCCCGGAGGGAGGCCGGCCGCTCGGCGAGCAACCGGACGAACCGCCGGCCCGCCTCGGGGTGCTCGGCGTTCGCCGGGACGGTCGCGTTGTATCGGATCGGCCGCCCGGGCAGCGAGGTGCCGTCCTCGGTCGTGTAGGTCGCGGTGGCGTAGTGGTCGGCCAGCCCGGGGTCGGCGAAGTTCAGCTCCGGCGGGAGTTCGACGCTTGGCACGTCCCAGTCGTGGGCCATGTTCCGGTAGGCGATGGCGGCGGCCCGCTCGCCGCTCTCGACGGCCGCGAGCAGTTGCGGTTCCTCGGGCTCGATCACGGTGTTGGCCCGGAGGACCCCGGCCAGTCCGGGCTCGTCGTAGTACGATTCGGCGAGGTCGAACAGTTGGATCGCCCGATAGCCGAGCGGATCCAGGTCGGGATCGGTCCGGGCGATCCGTCCGTCCGCAGCGGCCAGTACCGCGTGCCAGGGCTCGCCGTCAGCGAGTCGGACCCCGATGTCAGTCTCGGGGTTGTACGCGATCACGAGCGCGTTCGTCGCGAAGACCACGTCCCAGTCAGCGAGTGCCGGCTGGAGTCGCTCACGAAGCAGTTCCGCGTCGGCACTGACGACCACGTCCGGGCGACGCTGGCCGTCCTCGACCAGCCGCATGACTGCACGGGACCCGTAGTACGTCCCCTGGAACCCGAAGTCAGTCGCTTCCTCGAAGGCCGACCCGACCCGCTCCTCGAAAGCCGATGCCAGACTCCCCGCCGAGAGGACCGACACCGTGCTCGCGCTGCTGGCGAGACACCCTCCAAGTGTCCCCACACCCAGCGTGGCCGCTCCCGCGAGGAACCCCCGGCGCGAAAACCGCTCCAGGCCCCCTGTTTCCGGGTGATCGTTCCGTTGTTCCATTCGAGATATAACGACGATATGTCTTCTCGGACATAACGGTTGTGCCGAACGCAATAGTTTCCCGGCGGTGGAAACCTCTATGCCCGGCCCGGGGCTAGCCGGCGACATGGACGCAGGGTTTTCCACCCACCTGCGGATCGACGGGGTCACCTTCGACGGCGACGACGCCGCGCTGTTGCGGGCGATCGAGGATCACCGGTCGCTCAATGCCGCGGCCGAGGCGCTCGGGCGGTCGTATTCGCGGGCCCACCAGCGGGTGACCGACCTCGAGTCGGCCGTCGGCCCGCTGGTCGAGCGTCGCCGGGGCGGAGCCGACGGCGGCGGCAGCGAACTCACCGATAACGCCAGGGACCTCCTGGCGCGGTTCGCCCGCCTGCAGGCCGCACTCGAGGGGACCGCCCGGACCGAGGAGGTCGTCCTCTCGGGGACCGTCCGCGAGCGCGACGGCGAACTCGCCACGATCGAGACCGGTGCGGGGACGGTCAGCGCGCTGCTGTTCGAGGACGCGACGGACGTCGAGGTGCTGTTTCGGGCCGACGCGATCACGCTCCACCGGCCCGACACGGCCCCGCCCGCCGCGGACACCAGCGCGCGCAATCGCTTCCGGGGGACCGTGACCGACGTCGAGCGCGGCGAGGCAATCGCCCACGTCTCGGTCGCGGTCAGCGAGGAGGTGACCCTACGGGTCGTCGTGACCCTCGCCAGCGTCGAGCACCTCGAACTGGCGGCCGGTAGTCCCGTCGTCGCGACGTTCAAGGCGGCCGCGACGCGGGCCGTCCCGCGCTGAACGGGACCGACTGGTGGGCGCGCTACTCGAACTTCTCGAGCAATCGCCCGTAGAAGTCGCCCTCGCCATCCTCGCGATCATCGTCGTCGGCGAGTTTCTCGACGATCAACTCGGGCGTCGATCGCGCCAGCGTGTCCTTCCTGGGCGTCCGGTCGACCTGTAACTCGCCGCCTACCAGCCCCAGTGCCTGGATGCCATCGACACCGATGTCCTGATCGGCCGTCTCGCGGATCTCCCGGGCAAGGTGGGAGACGAACACGGCCGTCTGGTCGCGCTCGCCGAGTGCCTCCAAAATGCCGGCCATGATCTTCGCGCTCGCGCCGGGCTCGGTGATGCTCTCCAACTCGTCGACCAGCACGAGTGTCTCACCCTCGTTCGCGGCGTCAGTAACCAACTCGCCGAACGATCGGAGCGTGCTCTCGAAGGCCCCCGCGTCCAGCGTGCCCTGGGTCTTGGCGTGGTAGTGCAGCGCGTCGATCCGCCCGACGCGGACCCGGTCTGCGGGCACCGGTAGCCCCATGTGCGCGAGGATGACAATCAGCGCGAGCAGGTCCAGCGTCGAGGTCTTCCCGCCGCTGTTCACCCCCGAGAGGAGGCGAACACCGCTGACCTCATAGTCGACTGGTTCGACGTCAACGAAGTCCACGTCGAGCAGCGGCGACCGACCCCCCTCGATCGTGATCCCGTCGCCGTCGAGTGCCGGCATCGTCGCGTCGAAATCGGCAGCCAAGCGGGCGATGGCGAGTTCGACGTCCAGTTCGAGCGCGGTATCGACGAGATCCTCGGCCGGCTCTCGCATCGACGCCAGTTCGTCGGCCAGCTCGGTTTTGAGCCGTTCGGCCCGGCGGTCCCGGGCCGTCGTGAGCTCCTCCCGGAGTCGGGAGACGACGCTCTCCTCGCGCTCGACGGGAAACGTGGGTTCGTCCGGGAACGCCCGCTTCGTGATGTCAGCTACGTCCCGCAGGTCGAGTGTGTCGATCACGTGCTCGCGGGCCGCTTCGACGGCGTCGTCGTACTCGTCGGCCAGTTCCCGTGAGAGCACCTCGTCGACGCCAGCGCCCCGCTCGACGAGCGAGAGCAGGTCCGCCCCCTCGATGGTGACATCCTGCGCTTCGATCGCTTCCCGGAGGCGGTCGTTGGCGACCGATTCGCCTTCGCTCACGGCGGCGTCGAGGTCGTCGACGGCCGTCTGCAATCGCCCCAGTTCCTCGTCGCCGGTCGGCGTCCCCTCCTCGTCGAGTCGGTCGAGTGCGGCTTCCAGCGCGTCGAGGTCGCACGACGGATCGAGGTCGGCCGCCCGGTGAACGGCGATCGCCGCGAGGATGCGGTCGCGGTTGTGCGCGAAGAAGGCAATCGAGCGCTCGGGCACGACCGAGGCCGGATCCTCGAGGGCGTCGGGTTCGACGCGGACGTCGCCCTCGACGTCGACGCCGGCGAAGGAATCGTCCAGTGCGACGACCGTCGCATATCCGCGGGCGAGTTCCGCCAGATCGCGGCTGTCCTCGACGACTTCGACGCTCATCTCGGGGATCGCCTCACGGGCACTGGCGTAGGTCTCGCCGTCGGTCGTCGCGAGACACCGGTCCCGAACACGAACGTCGCCAGGCCGCTCCAGCGGTTCGACGTCTTCGAGCGCATCGAGGACGGTCTCGTCGGGATCGCGTTCGATCGCCCGCTCGCTGAGTTGGCGGACTTCGGCGATCCGAGAATCGCTGGCGCTGGGGTACAGCGTCTCCAGGCGGGCGGCGGCGTAGTCGGTGACGGTGCGTACTTCGAGCAGTTCCAGAACGTCCCGGTACACTTCCCGGGCGCGCGGCGTCGCGAGGAACGCCCCCTCGTCGTCGTGCCGTTTCCGAATCGCCGCGCGGACGATCCGGGCGGCACGACCCTGACTGATGCCGGGTGCCCGCGCGACGGCCGCGACGTCGCCGTTCTCGATCGCCGCCGCTGGATCGTCGAGTTCGGCAAGCGACGCCGCGGTCTTCTCGCCGACGCCGGGGATCGCCGTCAGGTCCATCTATCGATGTCTCGACGCCCCGTGAGAAAAAACCTCACGTCCTGCCCGATCGCCCAGTCACTCCCCAAGTAGTGGTGGAGAACACCGGTGTCGATTCCGGCCACGGCTCGTCCGATAGTTCTGTGTCCGCCGGGAACTATCGTTCGCAGGTGTCGATGCCAAGCGGCCGATAGAGCATGCACTGGCGGGTCAGCCCCGTCCCGAGCATGACAGCCCCGGCGACCAGCGCGATCGCGCCGACGATCGTTCCCAGACTGGACAGCGGGCCGGCGAAGACGGCAGCCCCGACGATCCCGAGGACGATACCGATCGCAATGCGGACGTTTCGATCCAGTGAGCCGACGTTTGGTTCCATTGTACCCATACGTTCGGCGGCTGACCATTTACCTGTTGTGGGTGGCTGTGACAATATCGAGAAGCAGAGTCCCTCCAGCATCGCGCTGACTTGCCGCTGTGTGCTCGACATCCCAGATCAGCCCGCGGAATCACTCGAACGTGACCACCGGTCCGGTCATTCGACAATGTCGACACCAGTGAACTCAAAGCGCGCGCCACCGGCCGCCCCGTCGGTCACATCAACGGTCCACCCATGGGCCTCGGCGATCTGACGGACGATGGTCAACCCAAAGCCCGTTCCCTCGTCCTGGATCGAGAACCCGGGCTCGAAAACAGTCTCGTGATCGGCCGCGGGAATTCCGGGGCCGTCGTCTTCGACGTAGAAACCGTCGTCCCCGAGCCGACCGACGCTGATCGTCACGGCCTCGCCAGCGCGCTCGATCGCATCTCTGGGAGTCGAAGACGAGTGAGGGGTCCTGGAAGCATGTTCCACGGCATTCCGGAAGAGGTTCTCGAAAACGTGCTGGAGACGGTCGCGGTCAGCTCGCAGGGAGAACTTGTCGGCGATCTCGAGGGTTGTCTCCCCCGTCGTCACCGCGTCCCAGCACTGCCCGACGAGGTCCGCGATGGCGACCGCTTCGGTCTCGCCGACGGTCTCGCCTTGCCGGGCGAGCATGAGCGTGTCCTCGATGATCGACTCCATGCGATCCAATGCGTTGACGACAGGGGCGATGTGCTCGTGGTCGTCGCCACACTCCTCAGCCGCGAGCGTGATTCGGCTCTGGGCGACGTTCAGCGGGTTCCGGAGGTCATGGGAGATAACGCCCGCGAACTCCGCGAGTCGGTCAACCTCCAGTTCGAGCTGTCGTTCCCGCTCCTTCCGAGCAGTGATGTCCCTGGCGACGCTCAGGACAGCCTCCTCGCCGAAGTACGACACCAGACTCGACGTGATCTCGACCGGGATTTGCTCGCCGGATGTGGTAAGGTGGACGGTCTCGAATGTCAACTCACCCTCGTCCCGGATCGTCTCGACCGCTTCACTGATCTGGCCCGTCAGCTGGCCGGCAGTGATATCATGGGGAGTCATACCGAGCAGTTCACCCTCGTCGTATCCGAGCCGTTCACGGGCTGTCTCGTTGACGGCGAGAAACTGACCGTCGAAATCGTGAACGAAAACGGCGTCGTTGATCCCGTGGAACAGGCCCTCGAAAGTGTCTCTGGTTTCCCGACGCTCGCGCTCGCGTGCCCGCTGTTCGGTGACCTCCCGCAACGCGGCGACGGCACCCTCCACCGTGTCGTCGTCAGCCACGAGCGGGAAGTACCGGACGTCGAACGTGCGATCGTCGCCGTCCGGGCCGGGACGCGTGATCTCGTAGGCCAGCGATTCGCCGGCCAGCGCCCGGTCGACAGCGGGCTTGATCGCTTCGAAGGTTTCGGTCCCGTAGACGTCCGCGATCGTCAGTTCAGCCGGGATCTCCTCGCCCAGGCCGTGGAATCGCCGGTAGTTTCGGTTGGCCAACTCGTAGGTGTACTCCCGGTCGACGACTGCGAGTTGATTGGTCGAACTCTCGACGGTCTGTTCGTACCGGCGGAGGCGTCGCTCGGTTTCGGCCCGCTCGGTGACGTCCGACCCGGAGACGAGCAGGTGCGTGACCTCGCCGGCGTCGTCGCGAAGCCCGGTGACGTGCCACTTGATGCGTCGGATCTCGCCGTCTACGGTCCGGACCGTGTTCTCGTGGACGTCAAACTCGTCGTCGTCTCTGAGGCCGTCGAGAACCGCCGGCAGACCCACGTCACTCTCCTCGGGGACGACGGTCTTGAACCAGTCCGAACCGAGCAGTTCGTCGCGATCGTACCCGAGGACCGCACACCCGCGGTCGTTGATGCGCTGGATCGTTCCCTCGACATCCAGCACGAGCATGATCGTGGCTGCCTTCTCGAAGGCTTTCCGGGCAACTTCGTCGTCAGACGCCATTGGTGACGGTACGCGTCAGAACTCCTTTAAATATCGCTTCGGCCGAAAACTTGCTTCACCAGCAACTGGCGACCCACCCCGTTCGCTGGCCACTCTCACCGGTCAACGGGGGTCGAGCCCGACGCCCTCGGCCAGCAGTTCTTGGGAGCGCAGTGCGTCGTCGTGGTCGGCGACGACCTGCTGGATCATCATCTCATCGACGCCGACCCGGTCGGCCAGTTGGTCAAGCAAGCCCGCAAGCGTCTCGGGACTCCCGGAGATGGCCCGCGGCCATTCACCGCGGTCGAGAGTCGCGGGCGTCGGGTCCGGGACGCCATCGAGTTCGTCGATCGCTTCCTCAATTGAGGGCGTCGAGCCGACGACGCCGCGTGCCATCCGCTGGAAGGACGCCTCGGCCACCGCCCGCTTGCGCGCCGCTTCCGCGTCGGTCTCGGCGGCGATGGCGTTGACGGCGACCATCCCTTCCGGTTCGTCGAGGCCGCCGTCGCTGTCGGCGGGCTGGAAGTGCTCGCGGTAGGCCTCGAAGGCCTGGGTCGCGAACCCGGGGCGGATGAACGCCGCGAAACAGTACCGCAGGCCGAGTTGCCCGGCGACTTTCGCACTGGACGGGCTCGATCCGAGCACCCACGGAACGGGTGGCTCCTCGCCGGAGCGGGGGATTTTCAGGTCGCTGTAGGCGTGGTCGTCGGGAAATGCGTCGTAGAGGTGGGCAACGACGGCCTCGATCTTCTCGCGGTGATCCTCGTCGGGGTTCTCGACGCGGCGCTCGGTCCCCAGTGCGCGGTCGGCGGCCGGCGAGCCGTTCGCTCGGCCCAGCCCGGCGTCGATGCGACCGGGTGCGAGTCCATCGAGCGTGCCGAAAACCTCGGCGACCTTGTATGGGCTGTAGTGATTGAGCAGGACGGCTCCCGAGCCAAGCCGGATCGAGTCGGTCTCGGCCGCGAGATGGCCGAGCAGTACCTCGGGCGTCGTTCCGGCGAGGGTGTCGCCCATGGCGTGGTGTTCTGCGACCCAGACCCGCGAGTAGCCGAGTTCCTCGGCCTGTTTCGCGGCGGTGACGGTGTTCGCGTAGGCATCGGTCGCGGTGCCGCCCTCGGGGACCGGCGAGAGATCGACCAGCGAGAGATCCATAGTGGAAGGCGGGGACGCCGGGGGGTAACCGTTGGGCTCCCGGCAGTTTCGTGGCCGGGGGCTGTCCCGTCGCCCCGCCGCGGGTAGCGTGTCGTTTCGAAGGGATCGCTTGCAACAGCCAGAATTCCCCCGAGTCGCTCGACTCGGTGCGCCGGTTGCGCGCTTCGCTCTCTCGGACGACAGTGCTTGCCCGTTCGCGCCGTCGCCGAGCGCGAGGTCGGCGAGCCGGCCTCGAATGGTCGCGGCGGTTGCACCGCCGCGCACGCCTCGCCCCTTTCAGTCCTGCCCATGCCGGCTGACCAACCGGCCTTGGGTGGGGCTTTCTGGCTGTTCCCAACCGTGACTCGATTAACCAAAGACCACCCCCACCACGGGACAACGGGCTTTTGCGCGTCCATTCCGTACCGCGGTGTAATGGAATCCACCCAGCGGTCCGTCGAGGACAAACTCGCGGCGGCCCGCGCCGACCTGGCCGAGCGCGATGGCGTCCTCGTGGCATTTTCGGGCGGGGTCGATTCGAGCGTCGTCGCCGCGATCGCCGAAGACGCACTGGGCGCGGACGCGGTCGCCTGTACGGCCAGAAGCGAGACGCTCCCCGAGGCCGAACTGCAGGAGGCCAAACGGGTCGCCGAGGAGATCGGCATCCGTCACGATATCGTGGAGTTCTCCGAACTCGAAAGCGAGGCGTTCATCGAAAACGACGGCGACCGGTGCTATCACTGCCGGTCGATGCGCCTCTCGGCGATGTTCGACCGGGCGAAGGAACTCGACATCGAGACGGTCTGTGACGGGACGAACGCCGCCGACCCCGGCGAGGGACACCGCCCCGGATTGCAGGCCGTCGAGGAACTCGACGCGACCTCACCGCTGCTCGAACACGATATCACGAAGGAAGAAGTCAGAGAGATCGCCGACCACTACGACCTCTCGGTCGCCGAGAAGCCGTCGATGGCGTGTCTCTCCTCGCGGATCCCGACCGGGCTGGAAGTCACCGAAGAGAAGCTCACGCGGATCGAACAGGCCGAACGCGTCCTCCGGACGTGGGGCTTCGAGCAGTTCCGCGTCCGCGATCACGACGGCATCGCCCGGATCGAGGTCGGCGAGGAGGAACTCGAGGCGGCGCTCGATCCGGAGTTCGTCGCCGCGGCGCGCGAACACATCGGCGATCTGGGATTCGAGCACGTCACGCTCGACCTGGAGGGGTATCAGACAGGGAGCGTCAGCCCGGCAAATACCGAAGAGTTCACACGGTAACTGGCCTGACCGGGACGCGGAAACATCGCTCGCAATCGTCTGACAGTTGCGTGACGGTTGGCCAACCGACTGCAGTCGATCATCGATCGAGGGGCAATCGCTGGCCTTGCTCCGGCCGAACATACCGCCAGATAGCAAGTGTCACTTCGAAAGCGACGATCAGCCCGCCGGCCAGTGCTGCGGCCTGGATCGGCGCGAGCGCGATCTCGTTCGCGCGATCCAGCAGGAACGGCTCCGGGCTCGCGAAGTACCCGATCGTCAGCGAGAGAATCCAGACCGGCGCGCGGAGTCGGAACAGCGACACACGGCCCGTGAACAGCACCTGCTTGAGCCGTCCCATCGACAGCAGCCGAATCGCCAGAAACACCAGCAGTTCGTAGGCGGCGATGAGCGCGCCGCCGACGACGACCGGCGTCATGCCGAGCAGGCCGTTGCTCTCGATGAAGCCACTGACCACGCCGGGCAATTGCTCGTAATATCCCGCCGGAAGCGGGGCGTCGCTGGCGAGATAGGCGGTGACGAGAGCGAGGAGCCAGGCGTAGGGCCGGCGAGCCGCGATGCTTTCGGGGGAAGGGAGGATTCCATCGGACCCAGTCCAGGACAGCAGGAGGAGTGTCCCCTCGAACAGCGCGATCATCGTGGCGGCGACGATGAACGGGGCCATCCCGGTCGGATCGGGGTTGAAAATGAACGCGATCCCGCCGAAGGCCGCCCAGAACAGGAGTCGACGGTCAGCCAGCCACTCTCTGGACGTGACACCCATCATGATCGCGAGCATGATGAACAGCGGAATCTGGAAGATGGCCGCGAAAAAGCCCATCATCAGGACCATCAGATCGAACGTCTCGGTGAGGGCGAAGGCGATGTCCGCCGCGCTCTCGGAGTAGTACAGGAAGTACGTGAAGATCGCGGGGAGGACCAGGATGTACGAAAAGGCCAGTCCAACCGTGGCGAGTATGAGACTCGTCGGCACGGCGGCGAGATAGTATCGGCGCTCGCGGGGGAACAGCCCGGGGCGCATGAACAGGTACGTCTCGTAGACGAAGGCAGGGAGCGCAACGACGAACCCGGCAAGCGTCGCGACTTTGAACCGCGCCAGGATCGTCGCGACCGGATTGTACACGCGTGGACAGGCCGGCTTGATCGTCACGCCCGCGGGTGTCACGACCGTCCCCGTCGTCGGGCATTGCTCGAAGGTTCCCGGCAAGAAGGAGTACCAGATGGTGTTGATGATCTGCTCGCCAAAGGGAAAGACGACGGCACTGACGCCGGCCATCAACACCAGGACGACGCCGAGCCGGCGAACCATCTCCTCGATGTGATCGGCCAGCGGCATCTCCTCGTCATCCGGTGCCTTGTTGTCATCGACCGGTTCGGTCGGATCGGACTCGAAGGTGGGGCGTGGCGGCTCCTGATCAGGTGGTTCGTCCGCCGTCCGAACCGGCTCCATCGAGTTGATAGTGTCAGCGGCGTCCGCCGACTCCGCACCCGTACCGTCACCGTCCTCGTCGTCTGCCCCTGAATCGTCCCCCGTGGCGTCGTCCGTCTCGGGGTCGGCATCCGTCTCGTCGTCCGCCCCACCGGAGCGATCTTCGATCCCGGCTTCGTCATCGGGTTCGGCTGACTCGTCCCGATCGAGAGTCGAATCATCGGATCCGTCGGCCGTCCCGGGAGAATCGACGGCGTCGTCCCTCGCCGAGTCGGGGCTGTCGCGTCCGTTCTCGGATGGATCCTCGGAGTCGTCGGGACCGTCGCCGTCGGTCATCGTTTCGTCGGGTTTGCACCCTCTTGTTGTAAGCCTTCTTTTCGCGTCCGGGTAGCCCCTCCCCACGGGCAAGCCGATACGTCGATGAATAAATTGATAACGGCGAGTTCGTTACTCCCCCGAACGAAGATGTCCGGAGCGCTCGACGACGGCACACGTCGCACACTCGCGAGTGGTCGAGAGACGCTGGGAGCGATGCTTCGGTCTGCACAGCAGGATCTCCAGAAGGTGTTTATCGCGTTCGTCCTCGGCCTCGTGGGGACGATCTGGATACTGCAGTCGTTCGTCTGGGATCGGCTCAAGACGGATCTGTTTGCGGGCATGAGCGAAGAGGTCCGGGAGGGAACCAACGTCGTCACCGTCTCGCCGTTCGACGTCATTCTCTTGCAGGTGAAGATCGGACTTATCGTCGGTGCAATCCTGTCTGTCCCGCTGTTTCTGTATTTCTCGCGTGACGCACTCAGACGACGCAACTGGTTGCCACAGGCTCCGATCGCCCGCTGGAAGATGGTGTTTTTGGTCGTCGCTATGCTCGCGCTGTTCGTCGGCGGCATCGCCTACGCCTATTCCGTCTTCTTCCCGATCATGTTCCGCTTCCTGGCGTCAAACGCGATCAACGCCGGGTTCGTCCCGACGTATCACATCGTCAAGTGGGTCGAGTTCATCCTGTTGCTCTCGCTGTCGTTCGGGATCGCATCCCAGTTGCCCCTCGTCATGAGTACGCTCGCGTACGCCGACATCGTGCCATACGAGACGTTCCGTGACAAATGGAAGCACGCCATCTTCGGCCTGTATGCGGGGGGTGCGGTGTTCACCCCGCCGGACCCGATCACGCAGCTGATGTGGGCGACGCCGCTTGTCGGCCTCTACGCCGTCAGTCTACAGATTACGAAACTCGTCGTCGGTGCAAAGCGTTCACGCGGGCAAGTCGACGTGAGTGAAACGCTCCGTGCACGGTGGAACGTCCTCGCCGGGACAGCGATCACAGCTTTCGCCGTCGTCTACGGCTTCTTCAGTGCCGGCGGCGTGGGAGCGATCAACGAGGGACTCTCGATGGCTCCCGGCGATCTTGGACCAGTACCGACCATCGGGGCGGCCCTGGGGCTACCCGAGTCCCAGGCGGCAGCACTGGTTGCCGGTGTCGTCGCCGTGATGGCAGTCGCTATCGTCGGGTTTCGCTTGGTCGCCAGTCAGGTACAACAGGAAGCAGGTCTGGCGATGGCGACGATGGGCGATCCGTCCGCGATCGACATCGGGAACCTCGATAAGGCCGGTATCGAAGCCGCACCGCCGGAGGCGTTCGAAGCACTCGAAGAACACGAAGCGATGGCCCACGTCAACGAGGCGATCGGGAACGGGAACACGGACAAAGCGGAACTCATCCTCGACCGGTACGACGAGGCGAACGAGCGGGCTCAAAACCGACAAGACGCGACAGCCGAGGGGGGCGAAGAAGGCGATTCGGGCGTCGTCTCGGAGACGGCGACCGGTGTCGTCGACGCCTTCACCGAGGAGGAAACGACCGAAGACGACATCGGCGGCTACATGTATGACCTGCGGTTCATCCTCGAATCGCTCACGTCGAAGGCGTTCAGACTCGTCGCGGTCTTCATGGCCGTGCTCGCGGGATCGTTCATGTACCTCTACTCGGGCGGGATCGGTGACATCCGACGCGACTTCCTGCGCCGACTGCCGGCTGACAAGATCGATCAGGGGGACATCGCCGTCCTCCACCCCGTCGAGCACCTCGTGTTCGAGATCAAGGTGAGCGCGTTGCTCGCCGTCGTCGCCGTGCTTCCGCTGGTGCTGTATTACGTCTGGCCGGCCCTGAAAGAGCGCGGGTGGGCCGCCGGTGACCGACGGACGTTGCTCGTCTGGGGCGGATCGCTCGTGGTCGGCATCAGCGTGGGGAGTTACATCGGATACAGCTTCGTCGCGCCAGCCGTCATGTCGTGGCTGGCTTCGGACGCGATCAACGCCCACATGGTCGTCCGGTATCGGGTCAATACCTTCGGGTGGCTGCTGGTGTTCACCACTGTCGGGATCGGCCTGCTCGCCGAAATCCCCATCACAATGCTGTTGTTCTACCGTGGTGGCCTCGTCTCCTACGAGCGCATGCGCTCCGGGTGGCGCGTGGTCGTGTTGGCGTTTTTCGCCCTGGCAGCAGTCGTGACGCCCGGCGGGATGTTCTCGCTTTTGATGGTCGCCATTCCGGCCGCACTGGCGTACCTCCTTGGCCTTGGCATCCTCTGGCTGTATACGCTCGGCGGCAGACGGAAGGGGCCGCTGACGCCGGCGACGACCTAGCCGGCGGGCGAGCCCGAACCGCTCCGATCGAGCGGTCCATGGCAGCGGGACGAATCACGCCGACTGCTGACAACGTACAAACGGGGAGCACTCAGACGACGAACAGTAATTCAAAGGTCGCAAACGACGCGATAGTGGCGAGCATGGGGACGAGGTTCTGCATGAGGAGGACACGAGCAGTCGTCGACGGGTCGAAGAGGTTCGACTGGGCGGGTGGTTCCTGAGCGGGTTCGTCGCCGATCGACTCCGGGTCGTGTTCGTCCTCGATCAGCTCCGGTTTCCCCACCGTCGGGGCGTCGTCGTCCGCAGCCAGCGCCCCGACAGACACCGGTGGGGTTTCGTCACCAACCACAGCGTCCTCGATCTTGACAACTCGGGTCGCCCGCCCCCACCCGAGGCCCACGATGTTCACCGTCGCGATCACGACGAAACTCGCCGGGACGCCGGCGGCCGATAGCGCGATCACGATCGTCGAGCTGACGACAGCGACGACGATTGCCGCGGTCAGCGGCAGATCGGTGATGTCGTTGCCGAGCGTCTCCATCGTCCGGCGAGCGATCGTGAAGGCCCCGACGGCGACGGCCGCACAGCCGAGAAGGATAGCGGGGTTCATCTTGAGCTCGTTCGAACCCACCAGCGGCGCGATCGCGTTGGCGATGTTGCTCGTCCCGGAACTGAAGGCCATCAGACACCCGATCGCGACAAGGACCACCGTCCCGACGATCTCACGACGGGACGTGTTCGGGCCGGGAGCGGGTCGTGGGAGCCCACCCTCACGGTCGAGCGTCAACAGTGGTCCCTCGGACTGATCGATCGCGATGAGTCGTCGCAGGTGCGTATAGAAGTATCGGCCGATGACCGCGGAGATCCAGAAGCCGATTACCGGTGAGACGATCCACCAGGAGACGATCTCACCCACGACGGTGAGATCGAGCGTCCCGGAGGCGATGCCGAGCCCCGCGATCGCGCCGACGGCAGTCATCGATGTCGAGGCGGGCGCACCCGAGAGGTTGCCGATCAACAGCGCTCCGCCGATGAAAAACAGGACAGTGATACTGACCGGCAGGCTGAAGATCGTCGGATCGGTGACGAGTTCCGTCCCGAGCGTGTCGACGACCTCCCGGCCGATCGTCCACGCGCCGACGAAGAAACTAACGGACATCAGCGCGGCCGCGCCGACCTTGCCGATCGCCCCCGCGCCGACTGCCGGCCCGAAGGCTGGGCCGGTCGTCGCGCCGCCGATGTTGTACGCGACGAACGCGGTGATGACGATCCCGACGACGAGAAGTGCTTCGACCATCTGTCTACCTGAAACGTGGCCGCTCTGTCAGTAGATACTGTCGGTTCTCGTATCAAACTCACGGTCGCCAACACCCCCGGTTCGCGGGCGACCGCTCACTCGGTCCGCGGCGGGGCTTCGCCGAGGCGTCCCTCCACGAACGCAGCGAAGTCCTCGGCGAAGGCCTCAACCTCGTCCCAGTCAGTGTACTCGTAGTCCCGCGAGGTGTCCGTGTCACCGCTGGTTTTCCCGGCGATGCGCTTCATGAGCAGTCGCTTGAGGAACCCGTACTTCGAGTACCGCAATGCGCCGCCGAACAGGCCGACGCGGTCCGGATGAAATGCCGTCGAGTCCTCGAAATCCTCGACGTAGCCCGCGGCCTCGGCTCGCTCGTCGGGATCGTCGCTAGCGGCCGACAACGACACCTGGAAGAACCCGGTCGGCCGACCGGCGAGCGCCTCGCGGTTCTCGCGGACGAACCCCTCGATGCTTGACTGGTGGCTTCCCATGTGGATCGACGAACCGAGCAGGACCGCGTCGTAGCCGGTCGGATCGAGGGCGTTCTCGGCCACGTTCCGGACGGGTGCACGGTGGCCGCGTTCGGTGAGCCGGTCGCCGATCCGTTCGGCGATCGTCTCGGTCTGGCCCTCGCTGGTTCCGTAACACACGAGAATGGTTGCCATACAGGAGCTATGACTGCCGGCAGTAAATAGATACCTCAGTGACCACTCCCCAGGCGGAACCGCGACGCTGAAGTATTCCCGAGCGAAGACTCGGGTATGCCCAAGATAAGCGTCGAGGTGCCCGCGGAACTCCTCGCGGACCTGGACGATCACGTCGGCGAGGAGGGGAAGTTCGTCAACCGGTCGGAGGCGATCCGGGCCTCGATCCGGAAGACGCTGGACCTACTCGACGAGATCGACGAGCGCCAGGGGAGGCGATCCGATGAGCACTGAGCGATCCGCACCGCCGCTGCCGCTCGCCCGCCTCGGCCTGATCGCGATCTTCGTGACGGCACTGATCACCTCGCAGGTGACAGCCAGCAAGCTCGTCGGCATCGAGGTCCCGTTCTCGATCCCGCTCAGGGGGTCGACGCTGATCGTCCCGGCGGCCGCCTTCGCCTACGCGGTGACCTTTTTCGCTTCAGACTGCTACGCCGAACTGTACGGCCGCAGCGAGGCGACCAAACTGGTCAACGTCGCCTTCGCGATGAACTTCGTCCTGCTTGGGCTGGTATGGCTCGCGATCGAAGCACCCATCTTTGTCGGCTCGCCCGTTGACCAGTCACCGTTCGCCAGCGTGCTGGGATCGAGTACGGGCGTCGTCGCCGGGAGCATGCTCGCCTACCTCGTCAGCCAGAACCTCGACGTCTTCACGTTCCACTGGCTTCGGGACCGCACCGACGGCCGACTCCTGTGGCTGCGCAACGTCGGGTCGACGGCGACCAGCCAGTTCGTCGACACAGTCATCTTCATCACCGTCGCTTTCATCGTCTTCAAGGGGATACCGCTGAGTGACGCCGCCGGGCTGATCGTCGGCCAGTACCTCGTCAAGATCGGCGTCGCGGTGTTCGACACGCCGTTCGTCTACGCGGTCGTCCATTTCGTCCGGGATCGCGAGGTGGGGCCGAACGTCGTCCCAAGCGACTGAGAAAAGAAGGCAGTCGACTGCTACTTACTCGTTGACGATCGCCGTCTCGAAGTCACCCGCCAACCCCGAGACGCCGGCCGCACAGACCGCGTGTTCGAACTCGTGGTCGTAGAGTTCCCGCGCCACGCCCGCGGCGTCACTCGCGCCGAGGTCGAACGGGACCGGGTCGTCGCGCTCGTAGGTCGCCACGAGCGTCGGCTCGTCGACGGCCTCCACGAGGAGTGCGTCCCGACGGACGATCCCGATTGCCGCGCCGGCCTCGCCAGCAGTGGGATCGTCCTCGCTAACGCCGACGATGCCGGCGATCCGGGGCGTGTCGTAGTCGTCCTTCTCGAAATCGAGCGCCTTGAGGGGCTCGGCCAGCGCGTCGCGTGCTGGGGTTCCGAGTGCGAGTTTCTCGGCGATCGGATCGACATGACTGCCGTTGCCGATCACCGCGCCGCGGTCGGTCAGCCGGACCGCGTTGTAGGAGATGTAGGGGTTGTCCGTCTCGGGGGCGTCTGCCGTCGGCGCGACGGTGATCGTCCCGTCGCGATCGACGGCCTTGCGGTTGGGAAACGAGCGGGAGGAGACGCGATACGCGCCGACCTCCGGGGCCACGACGACGAATCGTCCGACGTACATGTTCCCTCCTGAGACGCAGACCGGAAAGTAGGTGTCGGTTCCGCGATCGACAGCATCGGACTCGGTGGCGTTATCCGCTCTGAGTTCCTCTCCAGTGGCAATGACGACTGGTCTGGACAGCGAGATCGTCGGGACCGAGGCCGCCGCCGAGCGCCGCGACGAGGTGGTCGCCGAAGTCACCGAACACGCCGGCCGGATCGCCCGCGAACTCGCCCGGCTGCAGGGCGGCGACTACGGCCAGGCGGACTTCGAGACGGAGGCGGGGACCTGGACACTCAAATACGAGGCCGGCGACGTCCAGTACCTCCGCTTCGACGGTCGGGGGGCGGACGTCTACGTCGTCTCGACCCAGCAACCGCCCGATCCGGACGCCCTCGCAACGGCGATGGCGGATTACGACGCGTTCGTGGCGGCGTTCAACGAGCACGTCCGCTCGCTCGCGGGCGTGCTCGACGACGTGAACAGCGACTTCCCCGCCATCGAATCGGTCGATAGCGTGGTCGCGGAACGCGAACGGATCCTCGGCCAGATGCGCGAGGCGACCGACGCTATGGCGCGCCAGCTCCAGCGCTACGAGGGCGGCGACTACGGGACGTTTTCGGCACGCGTGACAGACAACGGTGGCTCCGGTGGATCGAGACGCGGTAGTTCCGGCTCCGGGGGCTCACGCTGGGAACTCAAGTGGGAGGACGGCCGGACCAGTTACCTGCGGGTCGGCGGCGAAGGCGGGATCTATCTCCTCTCACAGTATCAACCCCCCTCGGCGCATGACCTGCGCGCTCACGCCCCGAACTTCCCCGGTTTCGTCGCGGCGTTCAACGAGGAGATCGCCGCCGAATCCGACTCTCTCGAAGACATCTCATTATAGCTTGTTTGCGCTGAACCCGATCGTCTCGAGGTCGCTTTCCGCGTAGACGAGTCGCCGACCGGCGATGTCGACAGTCAACCGAAGGTCGGTGGGTTCGTGTCGGCCGTCGCCAGTGTCGACAGATGCATTCCGTTTCATGCCGAAAGATGGTAGGAGACACCACCTGATACCGACTCCGTCGAACTGCTCCAGACTTTATAAGCAACACAAGGCGGTCCGCAGGGCTGTCGGCGCTCACTCGGTTTCCGCGGAGTCGGAAGGCACGTCGGCGACGAGACTCCCGACGACGTGACCGAGCGCCCGCCGGAGCCGGACCGACATCGTCGATTCGGAGACGTCGAAGTGCTCGGCGAGGTCGGCAAGGGAGGTTGCCCGGGGGACTTCGAAGTAGCCCGCCTCGAAGGACGTGGCCAGAAGCTCGAAAGCGTCGCGTTCGACGGGCATCGCGATTTCGCCGACCGGATCGCTCGCTTCGAAGACCCGAGCGAGTCGGCAGTCAATGTCCTGCTCGGCACAGAACGCCAGAAATTCGCGGATCGAGGCGCGGTCGGTCGTCCGAATGCGGACGCGCCAGCCGTCCGCGGTCGAACGGAGGTCAAGCAGTTCGTCGCCGAAGCTGGCGACGTGTTCGGTCATCACGGGGACGTCAGGGGCGATCGTGAGCCGATACGTTCGCCGGTCGCCGTACGCCGCGAACACCTCGCTGTCGGCGACAGTCGGGTCCGCGGCGAGCGCGTCCTCGAACGCGTCGAAGTCGGCAGCCAGGACTGTTACCTGAAACCAGGTCGTCCCCTCGTGAGAGACCGGCAATCGTTCCGCGTAGACGGTGACGTCGAGGTCGCTCGCGAGCGTTGGGCCGAGCACGACCTGCGGCGAGGTGACGTCGAGTTCCACGATGATGGTCTCCTGATCCACATTGTTTCGTAGGAGGGGGCGTAACAAGCCCATTTCGGCTTTGCACACCGAAATCGTCAGTGGCTCAATCGAGTGTTCCACCCTGCGTCAGTGAAGAAGCCGAGTCGCTTCCGCGTGCATGAATCCGTCATGGAGTTCCGGCCGATGCTCACAGCTGTCACGAATCTCGCGTGCGGACACGGCGGAGAAAATCGTCCCCCAGTCAGCAGGCATGTCCTCGTCCGTCAAAGCGTAGACGACGCCCTCGATGCGGGCCCAGCAACACGCAGCCATACACATCGGACACGGTTCGTGGGTCGAGTACAGCCAGCAGCCGTCCAGCCGTTCGGAGTCGAGTCGTTGGCACGCCTCACGGATCACTTCGATCTCCGAGTGAGCGGTCGCGTCGGGCCGTTCGAAGATCGCACCGGTACCGCTGGCGACGATATCGCCGTTCTTGACGAGCAGCGCACCGACGGCCTCTGGATCGGTACCGAGCGAGATTGCCGTCCGCATCAGTTCTTCGTTCGGATGGTCCATGGTGATCCAGTATTTGACAATCACGGCATAAATCGTTCACCCGCCCGAGGGCGTGAGCGGACCCGATCATCGGCCACGTGAGATCGGGTTCCGTCGAATCGGGTCGTCAGTACCTTTAAATGACGGGACGGAGCCAGCGGTTGGCGTGACGACCGAAGAAGAGTGCCTCGACGCTCTGCAGGACGCCGCGGAGGAACTCGACGCCTCACCGACGAAAGTCGAGTACGAGACGCTCGGACTGACGCCGTCGGCGTCGACGATCCTTCGGATCGTCGGTGGGTGGAACGAGGCGAAACGACGTGCTGGACTCGAAACGAACCCGTCTACAGGGTCGCGGGTCGCGCCGAAACCCGAGGACGTCGACCTTCCGGACGGCACGGACTGGGAAGCACTGACGCAGGACCAGCGCTGGCACTACAGGCACGCCGATCACAACACTGAACGGACGCTCGAACGACGGCAGCGGTCCGGGCGTGGGTGAACGATCGAAAGGCGGAACGCGGCTGCTCGGAGTGTGGGGAGTCAGACCCGGCGTGCCTGGATTTCCATCACCCGAACGACGACAAGAAGATGGCAATCACCGACATGGTCACGCATGGGTATTCGACCGATCGGTTGGAACCGGAGATCGACGGCTGTGAAGTGCTCTGTGCGAACTGCCATAAGAAACGGCACGATCGACGGCCGTCCGTCGTCCGTGAGGAGACGGCCCCGCCACGGACCAAACGCGAACGACTGCAACAATGGACCGTCGAGTACCGTCGTCGCACGGGCTGTCAACGATGTTCAGAGGCTGATCCGGTCTGTCTGCAGTTCCACCACTCCGATCCCGAGGGCAAGACGGCTTCGGTCGGTAAGCTGATCTCGGATTCGGCCCCCGAAGCGGAGATCCGCGAGGAAGTGTCGAGATGTATCGTTCTCTGTGCAAACTGCCATCGAAAAGAACACGTCGAAGTGCCGGACATGTCGGCCGCCGGGACGTGATGTGCTCCGGACTGTCGGGGGGAGACACGGTTCGCAAAACTCAAGTACGACAACCGGATATACTCGGATGAAGTCCTGTGGTGTAGTGGCCAATCATGTAGCCTTCTGGGGGCTACGACGGAGGTTCGAATCCTCCCAGGACTACTTTCTCGCGAACAAACTCGTGAGCGAGAAGTATCTACGAGGATTCGAATCAGGGAAAGCGAGCGGAGCGAGCTTTCAGACGGTTCGAATCCCGCGAATCCCTCACTCCGGCGTGACGTACTCGACGCCTGTGGGTTCGCTTTCGCCACGTTCGATCACGATCGTCCGCGAGAGCTTGTTGAACACGCGGACGTACTCGCCGCCCATCGCGAGCCAGCCGATCAGGACGTCGAGTGGGAGGAGGAACGCTTTTCCGAAGGCCTGGATGGCCGCTGTCACGTAGTCGATGTCCTCACCGCGCTCGTCAGTCACGGCGATGTTCATGACAAGTTTCCCGGCGGATTGCCCGCCGTAGCCTTCCAGGACGGTCCAGTAGAGCCAGAAGCCGAGGCCGTTGACGCTCAGGAGAGGGAGTGTCATCGAGACGTCACCGACGGAGAGGGAGTAGACGCCGGCGATGTCGCCGAGCGTCGAACTCACGGCCCCGACGAGAAGGATGTCGATCAGCCACGCCAAAAACCGGTCACCCCAGGACGCGAGGTGAATCCGCGTGTCGTCTCCCCGCCGCACCCCGTCAACATCGCCTATTTCAGCAGTCAGCTCTCCATGATAGCTCTCGGGGATGGATAATAACTTACGCGTCCGGCAAACGAGCAATCGCGGGCACATGTCAACAGCGAACATAAAATCCCAAAATATAGAGGTATGGTGTCAATGCACATGCCAGAGCAACTCGACTGTGATGTATCTCAATATCGAACGGGCCCTCGAGGACGTTACGTATCCGACAGACTGTGCGGACGTCGTCGAGACCTGTGGCGACCGCGTGATCACGTTCCAGGTCGGCGAGGAGACGGTCGCGGAGGCGATCGGGCGGTGTAACGCCGGGGAACTCCGGACCCGAGAGGAGGCACGCCAGACGGTCCTCTCGTCGGTGAGCGAGGGCGCGATCGGTCGGAAGTACTACAGCGACCGCGATCCGCCGATCCCGGACGCCGAGTGGCACGATCCAGTCTCGCTGTAGCGAAACATCGACGTCCGTCGTCCGGATCGGGACAGTGGCGACTGAGCCACGGTACGCAGTAGCCGGAACCGGTAGTGTTTAGTTTAGCAGGAATCGCTTGCAACAGCCAGAAAGCCCCGAGTGGCTCCGGTCGAGGGCCTCGCTGCGCTCCTCACTGCGTTGCGGTGCTTACTTCGGCCGTCGTCCCGGAGCCATTCGCCCCTTTCAGTCCCGCCCATGCCGGCTGGGAAACCGACTTCGGGCGGGACTGAAAGGGGCCACGCTCGCAGCGATCCCCGACGACGCAAGCACCTACTGGAGCGCAGCGAGTCGCGGGAGTTGCGAGCGCGGGGGCTTTCTGGCTGTTCTCAACCGGGACTCGATTAACTAAACACCGCCCCGAAACCGGACCGATCATTGAAGACTATCGGGCCCGTCGAATCAGGCGATGCAGTCGTTGGTGGATCAGTCCAGTGCGTCGATCAGAGACGCGCTCACAGCTGCGCGAGTGGGCATGGGAGATGGGTGCGTGCCGGACCCATGACCGAGCGGACGCGGCTCGCGGTGGTCGTCTGGGCAGTGTTGGTCTCGCAGGTACTGCTCTACCCTGGCCTCGAAGACACCGTGATCGCACTGGGTGGCGGCGACCACCTCCTCGCCGGAACCTGGTTTCTCGTTGCAGAGTTCGGAGCCTTCGTCGGGATGGCCGTCCTCTGGGGATTGCTCAGTGACGCACTCGGTCGACGGACGCCACTGGTCGTCGCCGGGGCGGCCGGTGGAGCGGTGAGTTACCTCGCCGTCGCGGCGGTACCAGGTCTCGGCGGTAGCTTCGACGTGGTGCTCGTGCTACGGGTGATCGGCGGCGGGTTTACGATCGGGGCGTTCTCGTTGTCGATCACGAAGCTGATGGATCTCGCCGGAGGGCACGGCAGAAACATGGGAGCAGCGGGGACGGCGATCGGCTTCGGCGCGGCGCTTGGCTCGATCGTCGGCGGGGGACTCGCGACGCTGGATCCGCTCGCCCCACTCTACGCCGGGGCAGTTGTCCTCGCAGGGGCGGCACTGCTGGCAGCGACGGTCCCGGACCGGGGCGTCGGCGGTGGGCTAGCCCTCGATACCGTCTTCGCTCGCATCCGTACCCGTCCAGCACTGCTCGTCCCCTACGCGTTCGGGTACATCGACCGCCTGACAGCCGGCTTCTTCGCGCTGGCCGGCGTAGCGTACTTCCGTGACGCCTTCGACGTTGGGCCCGCACTGGCCGGGGTGACACTCGCGCTGTTTTTCCTCCCGTTCGCCGCGCTCCAGTACCCGATGGGGAACCTCTCGGATCGGATCGGCCGGTTCGTGCCCGTCGTCGCCGGATCGCTCTGTTACGGAGTGGTGATTATCGCTGTCGGGCTCGCCCCGATGTACGAACTCGCCGCGCTCCTCATGGTCGTCGTCGGCATCTGTGGCGCGGCGGTCTCACCGGCAACGATGGCGCTCGTGACTGACCTCGTCCCGGCGAGCGAACGTGGCGCGGCCATGGGCGGGTTCAACGTCTTTGGCAGTCTAGGCATGCTGACCGGCTTCCTCCTCGGTGGCGTCGTTTCCGGCGTCTTTGGCTATCTCCCGGCGTTCGTCGCGGTCGGTGGCCTCGAAATTGCGATCGCCCTGCTCGCGGCACGGGCCGTCTTTCGAATGACGGCCGGCCAGCCGGGCGCTGAATGGTTTCGACACGCGATTCGGGACGGATGAAATTGTTCTACAAAGATTGAAATAGCTCGGTCGAGTGCGTTCGAACAATGACAGGAGTCAGCAATACGGCGCTTACTGAATACGTGGACGATGAGCGACGCGAGGCTATTGCCGAGCGAGTCGAGGAACTGCTCGCAGCGATGACCATCGAGGAAAAAGTCGGGCAGCTAAACCAGCGGTCGGTCAGTTTCGTCACGGGGTCGGAAGACGACACCGACGATCTCGAAACGGCGATCGCCGATGGGGAGGTCGGGTCCGTACTCAATGCACAGGGACTCGATGCAAAGCGGCACCTCCAGGAGATCGCCGTCGAGGAATCCAGACTCGGCATCCCGCTGGTGATGGCTTTCGACGTCATCCATGGCTACCGGACGGTGTTCCCGACGCCGCTGGGCCAGGCTGCCAGTTGGGAGCCGGACCTGGCCGAGCAAGCGGAACGCGTCGCCGCGACGGAAGCCAGCGCCGACGGCCACCACTGGACGTTCGCCCCGATGGTGGACGTTTCACGGGATCCACGGTGGGGCCGGGTCATGGAAGGGTCGGGCGAGTCCCCCGTCCTCGGGAGTGCGTTCGCCCGGGCGCGCGTCCGGGGATTCCAGGGCGATGATCTCGCGGATACCGACACAATGCTCGCCTGCGCGAAGCACTTCGCCGGGTACGGCGCAGCCGAGGCCGGGCGGGACTACAACACCGTCAACATCTCCGAGACGGCGCTCCGAGACAGGCATCTCCCGCCGTTCGAAGCCGCGGTCGAGACGGGCGTCGCGACGGTCATGAACGCGTTCAATACCATCGAACGAATCCCTGCGAGCGGTAACGAGAGTCTGGTCTCGGGCGTCCTCAAGGGCGAGTGGGGTTTCGAGGGCGCAATGGTGTCCGATTGGGACTCCTTCGGTGAGCAAATGCCACACGGTGTCGCGGCGGACGAACGCGAGGCCGCCAAACGCGCCATGCTGGCCGGGTCGGACGTCGACATGGTGAGTGAAGTCCTGCTCGAGGAACTGCCCGAGCTCGTCCGCGACGGCGAGGTGCCCGAGTCGCGACTCGACGACGCCGTCACGCGCGTCCTCTGGATGAAAGGCCTCCTCGGTCTCTTCGAGGACCCGTATCAGTACTTCGACGAGGATCGGCGTGAAGCCGTCACTCGCACGGAGGAGCACCGCGAGACAGCCCGGGAGGTCGCCGAACGATCGTTCGTCCTGCTGAAAAACGAGGGCGTCCTCCCGATCGAGGACGACGCTGAGGTCGGACTCGTCGGTGCACTGGCCGACAGTGATGAGGACACCCTCGGCGCGTGGGCGTGGGGCGGCGATCCCGAGGACGTGACCACGATCCGCGCGGGACTGGACGATCACTTCGACGGCGTTCCCTACGCAGCCGGCTACGACCTGCCGGGGGAGGTGACCGACGAAACGCTGGCTGACGCCCGCGAAGTCACCGAGGCGTCGGACGTGGTCGTGTGCGTGGTCGGTGAACCCGCCGATATGACCGGTGAAGCCGCGAGTCGGGCGCACGTCGATCTGCCCGGCGACCAGCGTCGCCTCCTCGAAGCGCTCCATGAGACTGGAACCCCCGTTGTCGCACTGCTGATGAACGGCCGCCCGCTGGCGATCGAGTGGCTCGACGAACACCTCCCGGCGATCCTGGACGTCTGGCATCCCGGCACCGAAGCAGGGCCAGCGGTCGCCCGAGTGCTCGCCGGCGACACCTCCCCCAGCGGGCACCTGCCGATGAGTGTCCCCTACACCGAGGGACAGATCCCGATCACTCACGACCGACTGCCGACGGGCCGACCGGCGGACCAAGCCGAACGCGAGGAGGAGTACGTCTCGGCATATCTCGACGTCCCCAACGAACCGCTGTACGCCTTCGGCCACGGCGAGAGCTACACCGACTTTACCTATAGCGACCTGTCGCTGTCGACGGACACCCTCGTGCCCGGTGCGACGCTCGAAGCGACCGTCACCGTCGAGAACACCGGCGACGTCGCGGGGCGTGACGTTGTCCAGTGGTACGTCCATGACCTCGTCGGCAGCCGTTCGCGACCGAGAAAGGAGCTGGTTGCCTTCGAGACAGTGGATCTCGAACCGGGCGAATCAGCGACCGTCACGGTCGAGATCGAGGAGAGCGACCTGGCGTTCTGGACCGCCGACGAAGCGTGGGCCGCCGAACCCGGCGAATTCGATCTCATGGTCGGTCATGCGGCCGATGACATCGTCGATACCGAGCGCTTCGCGTTCGAAGCGTAGGCCGAACTCGACACGCGAACAAACGTTGCGGTCACCGGCACACAGAAGTGGGTTGATATTCTGTGTCACGATATGGACGCTGTTGTACTGGCTGGTGGGTTCGCGACGCGACTGTGGCCGATCACCCGCAATCGGCCGAAGATGTTCCTCCCGATCGGTGACACGACAGTCATCGATCGCATCTTCCGCGAACTCGAAGCCGACGACCGGATTGAGGACGTCTACGTCTCGACCAACAAGGAGTTCGCCGAGGAATTCCGCAACCACCTGGCCGACTCGCCCTTCGAGAAGCCACGCGTCTCGGTCGAGGAGGCGCGCGCGGAGGACGAGAAGTTCGGCGTCGTCGGCGCGCTGGGCGAACTCGTCGAACGCGAGGGGATCGACAGCGATACGCTGGTGATCGCGGGCGACAACCTGATCAGCTTCGACATCTCGGCGTTCATCGACGCCTTCGAGGCCAACAGCGGCCCGACGATCGCCGCCTACGATGTCGGCGACCTGGAGAGTGCCACACAGTACGGCGTGATCGACGTCGACGACGACCGGGTCGTCGAGTTCCAGGAGAAACCCGATGATCCGGCGAGCACGCTCGTCTCCATCGCGTGCTATGCCTTCCCCGCGGAGACGATCGGGCTCTTCGATACGTACCTCACCGGCGAGAACAACCCCGACGAACCCGGCTGGTTCATCCAGTGGCTCATCGACCGGGAACCGGTGTACGCCTTTCCCTTCGAGGGGGCCTGGTTCGACATCGGCACGCCCGAGGGATACCTCGATGCCGTCTCGTGGTACCTCGACGGCGGGACGCTCGTCCATCCCGACGCGACGGTCGAGGGGTCGGACCTCGGCGAGAACGTCCACGTCATGGACGGCGCGACGGTGGTCGACTCGAAGCTCGAACGGTCGGTCGTCTTCCCGGACGCGACACTCGATCGGTGCCGGATCGTCTCCTCGCTCATCGACCAGGAGACCGAACTCGAAGACGTCAACCTCTCGAACGCCCAGATCGGGGCCCACACCTCACTCACGCAGACGCCACCGGACCCGTGGGTGTGGGAACAACATCGCGACTCGGAGTAAGCGGTACTGTGTCGGCGGATCGCAGTTCCCGGATCATCGAAGCGACGCGCGCGTGACTGCTGCCAGCCGATCAGCGGTGTCCGCGTCGAGTTCGTCGGCAGTCACCCGCCAGGTCCAATTGCCCTCGCCGGTACCCGGCTGGTTCAGCCGTGCCTCGCTCCCGCGTTCGAGCAGATCCGGCACTGTCGTCATCGCCAGGACCGCCTCGGAGTGCCAGACGGCCTCGATCAGATCCCAGGCGATCGAATCGCCGTCGGTCGCCAGCGCGTATTCGAGGCAATCGCGTTGCTCGGCCGAGAGCTTCTCGTAGAATCCCACGACGGTGTCCGTGTCGTGCGTCGACGTGTAGCCGACGCAGTGGTCCGGATAGACCGTCGGTTTGTAGCGGTGGCCCTCCCGACACCAGTCGGCGTACTGCGGGACGCGCATCCCCGGAAACTCGAAGCGATCCCGGAGTGCAACCATGCTCTCGTCGAGAAAGCCCAGATCCTCGACGACGAACGGTAACTCCCCGAGTTCGGCCCGGATCGTCTCGAAGAAGTCCACGCCGGGTCCGGGCCGCCACTCGCCGGCGGCGGGGTCGTCGGCGTCAACCGGGATCGCCCAGTACTCGTCGAAGGCCTTGAAGTGGTCGATGCGGGCGATATCAACCAGCGAGAGCAGTCGGTCCAGCCGGTCGCGCCACCAGCCATAGTCCTCGGCCCGGAGCGTCTCCCAGTCGTAGACCGGGTTGCCCCAGCGCTGCCCATCGTCGCCGGGATTCGGCGGGACACCTGCGACCGCAGTCGGCCCCCCCTCGTCGTCGAGTTCGAAGGCCTCGGGGTTCGCCCAGACGTCCGCCGAGTCCCAGGCGACGTATATCGGGAGGTCGCCGACGAGTGAGATACCGCGCTCGTCGGCCGCCGCCCGCAGCGCGCGCCACTGCTCGTCGAAGAGCCACTGGACGAACGCGTGATACCGGATCGCCTCGGCATGGGTCTCGCGCGCGGCCTCGAGTGCCGCCGGCTCACGTCCGGCGAGGTCGGCCGGCCACTCGGGCCAGGGCACCCCGTCGTAGGCCGCTTTCAGCGCGGTGAATAGGGTATAGTCCCTGAGCCACGTGGCTTCGCGCTCACGGAACGCCTCGAAGGCCGCCCGGTCGTCCGCCTCGGCGCTCGCCTCGAACCCCTCGAACGCCGATCTGAGACGTTCACGCTTGAAATCAGTCACAGCGTCGTACTGGACTGTACCTGGGTCGCCCGGCGGATTCTCGAGTGTGTCCTCGTCGAGCCATCCCCGTTCGACGAGGGCGGTCAGGTCGACGAGGAGCGGGTTGCCGGCGAACGCCGAGGGAGAGGCGTACGGCGAGTGGCCGTGGACGCCACGGGTCGGCGTGACGGGACAGAACTGCCACAGCGATTGCTCGGCACGCTCCAGGAAGTCCAGAAACGTCCGCGCGCCGTCACCGAGGTCGCCGATCCCGTGCGGGCCGGGCAGCGAGGTGAGATGCAGGAAAACGCCGCTTTGCCGGTCGAAGGACATGCGGGACTCTTTTCACGGGTAGGATAAGTTCCTTGCGCGAGAAGAGACAGTACGTTTGCCGCCAACGGGCAACATTGTCTGACACTCTCGGGAGAACGGAGCCAACAGGTAAGTAAATCCATTCACAAGAACGCACCAGATGGTACCGAAGGTGCTGATGCTCGGCTGGGGATTCCCGCCGAACGTGAGTGGCGGTCTCGATACAGCTGTCGGGGAACTGTTTGAGCAGTTCGAACCCCGCGACGACATCGAGATCGAACTGGTATTGCCAGCCGAATACGCACCGGATCGCGACGGGATCTACGGCGTGCCGACGGGCGAGGGTGACGTCGCGGACCGCATCAATCGGCTCGCCGGCGAGTTCGCCGACCGGGCAGCCGACGCCGACATCGTTCACACCCACGACTGGTTCGGCTACGGGCCGGGGTCGCGCGCCTGTCGGAGCCACGACTGTACGTGGGTGACGACGTTTCACTCGCTGACGAGCGATCGCAACCGGAACCCACCCGATCGCGAACGCCAGACCGAGCAACGCATCGTCGAGGGGGCTGACCACCTCATCGCCGTGAGTGAACTCGTCCGCCAGTCGGTTCGCGAGCAGTACGACGGCGATTCGCGGGTGATCTACAACGGCTTCTCCGCGGTCGAGACGACCGGCCGGGATGTCAAAGCCGAACTCGACATTGATGGAGCCATGCTGTTTTTCGTCGGCCGGCACACCCACCAGAAGGGGATCGAACACCTCGTCTACGCCATGGATCGGTTCGAGCCAGGAGAGGTGACGCTCGTCGTCGGCGGAACTGGCCACCTGACCGACCGCTTGCGGCGGTTCGTCGATATTCTGGGCGTCGTGGAGATGGTCAAGTTCGTCGGATACGTGCCCGAGAGCGAACTCGGCGATTACTACGAGAGCGCGGATCTGTTCGTCTCGCCGTCGCTCTCGGAGCCCTTTGGCATCACGATCGTCGAGTCACTGTCAGTCGGAACCCGCGTCGTCGCCTGCGAGTCGGGGGCGGCCGAGGTCCTGCCCGAGGGGTGTATCGTCGAGGTTGAACCGGACTCGAAATCGATCGCGAACGGTATCAGGCAAGCGCTCGACGCCGGCCCGCTCCCAGATTACGAGGAACGAACGTGGGACACGGTCGCCGACGAGCACGTCGCGTTCTACCACGAGCTCCTTGCGGAGTGAGGACGGGTCTCGAGGCCTCTATCGCAGAATCCGAACGTTATCGGCGGGTTCGGGGTGGACCACCCGAAACCCGTCGGCCGTCGGGTTGACTCCGAGTGCGACGTCAGGCTGGGGGCGTGATCCGTATGGACTGTCGTCCTGAATCCCTTCGTAGGGGCTGTCGCCGCTGCTCCCCGCGGTCGCACTGTCGCTGTCCCCGGTTGGCCGATACGGGCTGGGCTCGCCGTCGTGTTCACCCTCCTCGGGGGGCAGATAGACGCGTTCGCCCGACGCGGCATTGACGACGACTGCCACGTTCCGGTTCCCGGTGACCGTGACCACCGTTCGGCCGTCCTCGAACTCGGTGGTGACGTTGATCGGCGGCCCACCGCCGCGAGCACCCTGAGACATACCCACAGGTCCGGCGAGTTCGGCCTTAAGCGTTCTGACGAGGGGGCGCGGAAAATATGTCAACACCACAAGGACAAAGGCACCGGTCACCGACGCTCTAGATACGAATGCATCACCCCGGCCCACCCCACTTCCTCGCCGTCGGCGAAGCAATCGAACTCGCCCCCCGCGATCCGGACCCCGAAGCGACCTACGCGTGGGACGTGACCGCCCGACCGGACGGATCGACAGCGACCATCGGCGACGAACCCGTCGAACATCTCGAACCCGACGTCGCGGGAACCTACGTCGTCCACCTCGCGGCCCCCGACGGCGGCCACGACCTCACCGTTCGCGCGTTCGCGTCGGAACTGACCCCCTCGACGGGCGGCGTCTCCGGGGCATCAGGCGTTTCGGCGGGCGAAAGCGGCTTCGAGAGCGGGGTGTCCGGATCGGGCGGTCGATCGGGCAGTGCTCGCGCCGACGCCGTAACCGGTGACGGGGGCCGACCCCGGCTCACCCTCGAACCCGCGATCGAAGGGGACGAAGCCGTCGTCCGGGCCGATCCGCTCCCGCATCCCGACGGACCGGAGACGCCGGCCGACCTGGCCGTCGAATTCCTGCTCGACGACCGCGACAATGTCGACCGCGAGACGGTGACCATCGATGAGACCGAGCTTCGGGTTCCGCTCTCGGCGATCGACGACAGACTACGGGTGCACGCCGTCTCGGTCGGGGATCGAGGCTACAGCGTCCCGGACGCCGTCGAGTTCGCGCGGGAGGACCCGACCGGGTCGACAGTCACGGATGGGGACGTGACTGCCAGCCATCTCTACGAGCCACCCGCGTGGGCCGAGGACGCGATCATCTACGAGATCTACGTCCGGACCTTCGCGGGCCAGGCAGGTGATGAGCGGAGCGGTGGCGATGGAGCGGCTGCGGGCGAGGGGGAAACCGAGCGCTCGGCCTTCGACGCGATCGTCGACCGGCTGGACTACATCGAGTCCCTCGGGGTGGATACCCTCTGGCTGACGCCGGTCCTGGAGAACGACCACGCGCCCCACGGGTACAACATCACGGACTTCTTCTCGATCGCCGAGGACCTGGGAACGCGGTCGGACTACGAGCGCCTCATCGCGGCCGCCCACGACCGCGGGATGAACGTCCTGTTCGACCTCGTGTGCAATCACTCCGCACGGACCCATCCGCACTTCCAGGCGGCCGTCGCCGATCCGGACAGCGAGTACCACGAGTGGTACGAGTGGCGCGGCCCCGGCGAGCCCGAGACGTACTTCGAGTGGGAGCACATCGCGAACTTCGACTTCACGCACCTGCCGGTCCGGCGACACCTCCTCGACGCGATCGATCAGTGGGCCCCACTGGTCGACGGGTTCCGCATCGACATGGCGTGGGCCGTCCCGAACAACTTCTGGCGGGAGGTCCACGACCGGGCGAAAGCCATCGACAGTGAGTTCCTGCTACTCGACGAGACGATCCCGTACATTCCGGACTTCCAGGGCGGGTGCTTCGACATGCACTTCGACTCGACCACGTACGCGGCGCTGCGTCGGGTGGGCAACGGCGCGCCGGCCGGGGAAGTGCTCGATGCCGTCGACGAACGCGCAGCGATCGGCTTTCCGCCACACGCCGGGTTCATGCTGTACGCGGAGAACCACGACGAGACGCGCTATATCGTCGAGTGTGGGCCGGATGCTGCCCGTGCCGCAGCCGGCGCGCTGTTCACGCTGCCGGGGTCCCCACTGGTGTACGCCGGCCAGGAGTTCGGCCAGCGCGGCAAGCGCGACGACCTCGCGTGGGAACACGTTGACGAGGACCTCCAGGCGCACGTCCGACAGCTCGCGGCGGCGCGTCGCGACGTGACGGCGCTGGAATCGGCCGCGACACTCCATCGCATCGAGTGGACAGTTCAGTCGGGTGCGGCCGACCGCGTGGTCGCGTTCGGACGTGTTCATGGCGACGATGCCGTCGTCGTCGTCCTGAACTTCGGGCCGGAGACGGCGACAGTCGAACTGCCGATGGCGACCGGGACGACTGACGCAGTGTCCGGCAAGGCTGTCGGAACTGGCGAGGGAGGTCTGCGGGTCGACAGTGTCCTCGTCGTGCCGGCCGAGTCGGAGACGATCGAGGGGTAGCTCCCTCGCGGTGGTCCCACCGACCAGTACCCCGACGCGAAGTTTTCGGTAGGGAATGGGTTTATCCGCTCACACCCGTTTGGGGAAGGCATGCGGCTGACGACAGCGCTCAACGAGTTCAAGCGATCTCGTGACGAGCGCTTTCCTGAAGAGAGTAGAACGGCCAGGGGGGCGTTCTCGGGGTACGAAGACCGTCTGGTCCACGTCCGGCCGGACGGTTCGGTGCGGGATTACTCGTCGCCACTGTCGGGGCTGTACGGCGTCGACCGGTCGCGCCTCGGGATCGAAACGCCCGACGGGATCACGTGGTTTGCCGACCTCGAGACGATCCGCCAGCACTACTATCGTGATACGCGCCTCGTCGAGACGGAGTACGACGCCGGGTCCTACACCATCCACCAGTACGACCTGACGCTGGGGCGCGCCCACGTCACGCACGTCGAACTGCGGGGCTCGATCCCCGCCCAGGCCCGGCTGGTGGCGTTCATCACGCTGGCCCCCGAGGGCAAGGAAGGCGGTGTCGGCGCGCTGATTCACAACGACGGCGGGCCCGACGGCACCCAGGCCCTGGAAGTGTACCACCGCCGGGAGCACGACTACCTGGCGGCCTCGACCGGGCTGGACTCGGTACGCGGCCAGCGTCCCGAACAATTCGAGGAGATCGTCGACGACGCGCCCGTCGAGTTCCCCCGCGGGTCGGTCACGCGGGCCTACGACCAGACGCGACTCAGTGGCGACTTCCTGGTGAGCGCGCCCCTGGAGGAGGTCGGGCGAGGATCCCGGACGACGCTGGTGAGTCAATTGTCCGACCACGACGAAATCGATCGCGGAACGGCACTCGCTGACTTGCGGACCTGTGCGCTGGAACACGACAGTGCGGACAGCTTGCGAGCGGCAGCACGGGACCGAACCGTGGTGACCGTCCCGCAGTCGGTCCCTCGGTCGGATCTCGTCCGGACGGACATGCGGGTGCTGGACCTGCTCGAGGCACGATCCGGTGGCCACATCGCCGCGCCCGAGTTCGACCCCTTCTTCGCCAATTCTGGCGGGTACGGCTACGTCTGGTTCCGCGACGACGCCGAGATCGCGACCCACCTGCTGGCGGCGGGCGACCGGCTCGGCCTCGACGTGACCGGGGCCGTCGAGCGCAGCGCCGCCTTTCACTGTCGCCAGCAGTTGCCCGACGGCACCTGGCCCCACCGCGTGTGGGCGGTCGACGGCTCGCTCGCGCCGGGATGGGCCAACGCGAACGTCGAACACAACGACGACTCCCTGGAGTATCAGGCCGACCAGACGGCGTCGGTCACGGCGTTCCTGGCGACGTTGCTCCGGGAGCGCCACGGCGAACTCGACGACGAGTTGACCGTCGAGGTCCGGGAGACAGTCGTCGATGCGGTCGATGCGCTCACCCGGAATATCGACGACGGCCTCCCGGCACCCTGCCAGAACGTCTGGGAGGACGCTGTCGGTCAGTTCACCCACACCGCAGCCAGGTACATCGAGGCGTTGTCGGCGGTCGCACGAGCCCCACTCCGAAAGCCGATCCGCGAGCGGGCTCGTGAGGCGGCCGAGACGGTGTTCGGCGGGCTCGACCAGCTGTGGGACGAAGAGACTGAAAGTTACGTGATGCGCCTGGACGAAAACTACCCCGACCGACGGACGGACGCTGCCTCGCTGGCGCTGGTCGACGCTGTCCGGGAGTACGATCACATCGAGGGAGCGGCGATCGACGACGACTGTCTTGATCGCCTCGTCTCCCACGTCGAGACGGTGCTCGAAACGCTGCATCGCGATCCGGACGGTGACGTGGCGGGGCTGATCCGCTACGAGGGCGACCGGTGGCGGTGTGGCGACCAACACGAGGAGAAGATCTGGTCGGTGACGACGGTCTGGGGCGCGCTGGCGGCGGCGCAACTGGCCACGCTCCTGGAGTCTCACGGTCGCGACGGCGAGCCGTTCCTGGAGCGGGCCGGCGAGCTCTACGATCTGCTCGGCGCGGACGGCCCGTTGACGACCCCGGCTGGCTACCTCACCGAGCAGGTGTTCGACGACGGGAGCCACGACAGCGCGGCCCCGCTCGGCTGGTCACACGCGCTCCGGCTGCACGTGACCGCGTTGCTCGATGAAGCCGACGCGCTTCCGACGACGGCCGAGATCGAGGGACCAACCGAGCGGCCGACCTGGACGACCGGCGAGAAGTTCGGGCTGTTGACCGCGGCGGATCACTACGAGGACGACCCCTCCCGGATCTGGTGTACGCTGACCAGGGGCGCAGTCACCGAGGTGCGGTTCCCGCGAGTCGACCTGATGAACCTCCGGACGCTGGACTTCCTCGTCCGGTCGAGTGACAGCGAGTACACCGTCCGAACCCATCGGGAGACCCGCCGGGCCGACGATTCGGTCGAGCGCCGGGTGGAGCCACTCGACGACGAGTCCCTGCGCTTCCGGCACGTCTTCGTCGAGACGGGCGACGGCCGCGGCCACGAGTGGGAACTCACCGTCGAGTACGCCGTCGATCCCGCCCACGACGCGCTGTTGGCCGACGTGGACTTCGAGGCAGCCAATGGCGAGGACTACGATCTCTTCGCGGTCGCCGATACGTCGCTGACCAACACCGGGACGGCCGAACGCGGCCTGCGGCTGGGCGAGCCGGGCGCGCATCACCTCGTCGCCCGGGACCCGACGGCCTACACCGGCGAGACGGACGACCCGCTGCTGGTCGACGAGGAGGGCGAGGCCTACTCCGTCGCCATGGCGATGACCGCCACGACGCGGTTCGACTGGGCGACGGTGGCCGCCGCCGGCAGCGACCACCTCAAGGACCTGTTTGCCGACGGCGAACTCCCGCCGCCCAAAGACGACGTCGACAACGAGAACATCGTCCTCCTGGGCCGGATCGGGAGCGGCGAGCGGACCGTCGAGACGCTGGCGCTCGGGTTCGCTCGCTACGCCGACACGGCGGCAGCACTCGGCGAGGCGACCGGGGCCCTCGATCGCGGCTACGGGATGGCGGAGGCCGCCTACGACGACACCTGGGCGGCGTTCCTGGCCGACAAGCCCGTCCCTGCAGCGATCGCAGACGACGAGGCCCTGGCCGCCCAGTACCGGACTGCGCTGATGAGTCTGCTCGCGGTCGAGGACAAAACCTATCACGGCGCGTCGATCGCCTCTCCGTCGGTGCCGTGGGGGGTCGCAGTCGACGCCGACGAGCCCAAGGGCTACGGCTACAACTTCGTGTGGTCACGTGACCTCTATCAGGTCTTTACCGTCTTCGAGACGGTCGACGAACTCGCGATCGCGACCAGCCAACTCGAGTACATCTACGCGTTCCAGCAGGACGAGACGGGGTTCATCCCGCAGAACACCTACGTCAACGGCCGGACGCGGTGGGGCGGCGAGCAGATGGACAACATCTCGTTCCCGCAAGTGATGGCGTACCAGCTCTACGAGCGAGGCGTGGGCTTCGAGGAGGCAGACTACGACTACGTGAACGTGGCGCGGTCGGCCGACTACGTCGCCCGCAACGGCCCCGACACCGCCCAGGAGCGCTGGGAGGAGGAATCGGGCTACTCACCCTCGTCGATCGCGACGGAGATCGCCGGGCTGACGGCCGCGAGTTACCTCGCGAGCGAGACCGGTCACGACGCCGACGCGCTCGTCTGGCAGGCAGTCGCCGACGAGTGGGCCGCGTCGGTCGAGAGCTGGACCGCGACGACGACCGGGACCGATCGGCACACGACGACACCGTACTACGTCAGGGTCGCCCGCGACGGGGATCCCGACGCCGGCTATCTCCGGACGCTGGCCAACGACGGGCCGACGCTGGACGAGCGCAACGTCATCGACGCCGGCTTCCTCGAACTCGTCCGGTTGGGTATCACGCCCGCCGACGATCCCGTGATCGAGAACTCACTCGTGGAAGTCGACGATACGATCCGCGTCGACGTGGGCGACGCCGCCGGGTTCTACCGGTACAACGGCGACGGCTACGGCGAGCGCGAGGTTGGCGATAAGGGTGCGCCCTGGTCAGTCGAGCATTCGGGGAAAGGGCGGCTGTGGCCGCTGCTGACGGGCGAACGCGGCGAGTACGAACTCCTCGCCGAGACGGAGATGACGGCAATGGAGTGTCTGGAGTCGATTGCCCAGTTCGGAAACGAGGGACGGATGATCGCCGAGCAGGTCTGGGATCGCGACGTCGAGACCGACTACGGGTGGGAGTTCGGTGGCGGGACCGGCGCGGCGACCCCACTCGCCTGGGCGATGGCCCAGTACGTCCGGTTGGCTCACGGCCTCGATACCGGCGAACCCGTCGAGACGCCCGCGATCGTCGCCGATCGGTTCCGCGAGCGGGGCCTGCACGACGCCGAGCGTCCCGACCTCCGGGTCGAGACGACGTTCCGTGGCAACGCCATCGAAGTCTTCGGCGAGACGACAGCGAACGTCGTGGCCGTCAAGAGTCCTGTCGACTCGACGGTCATCCCGGTCGAGGACGGGACATTCAACGGAACGCTCGAGGTCGAACACGGCGAGGGACAACTGCTCGTCGCCGCTGGGAGCGACACGGAACTCGAGGACGCCACGACGGCGATCCGTCGACTCCGGATCTGAACGGGTGTCCCCCAGCCCCATCGGATCGGGACCCGCAATCAACGCGAGCGCCCCTGATCAGCGGAGGCTGACCGCCGCGCACGCCAGGTATATATCCGGGCCGGCTAAAGTGTCGGTATGGTACTAGAAAACCTGACGCTGTTCGAGGTACACCTCGATAACGCGCGAATCGGCCCGTCTATCGACGATGAAGACGACCCGGAGACCGATGCGCCCACCGCGGACGACACCACCGACGGCGACGGGTGTGCCAGTCCAGTCGGTCGCCTCGTCGTCGCGAGCGTGGTCGTCTCGATCGTCGTCTCACTGATCGCCTGGAAACTCGCCGGCGACGACGAGGAACCCGAGGTGGCCATCGACGCACCCGAGGAGAACGACGCCGTCGACGTGGCGACCGAGGACTGAGGCAGGACAGTCGAGGATCGAGACGGGACGCCCTACAGCCGGTCCGTGATGGCTTCGGGCTCGTATCGTAACGAGAGTTCCCGCGAACGCCCCCGGCCGTCGACGCTGGTGTAACTGGTCTCGATGAGGCCGAGTTGGTCGAGTTTCTTGATGATCTCCGAGTACCGGGTGTACCCGAGGTCAGTCTCCTCGGCGAACGTCTCGTAGACGTCGCCCGCGAGTTCGCCCTCGTGGTCGGCGATCACCGCCAAAAGCGTCTGTTCGCTGTCGGAGAGTCCCTTGAGATGCCGAGAGAGGTGGACGTGCTTCGATTTCTCGAAAGCCGCCTCGACGTCCTCGCGCTCGATCTGTTTGCTGGCACGCATCTCGGCGTTCAGCCCCGCCCGGCGCAACAGGTCGATGCCGACCCGGAGGTCCCCGCCCTGATCGGCGGTGAGTTCGGCGACGCGGTCCAAAATCGGCGCGTCGACGACGCCTTCGTGGAACCCACGCTCGACACGCTCGTCGAGGATGTCGACGATCTCGGGTTCGTCGTACTTCGGGAAGTAGACTTCCTCCGGTCGGAAGACGCTCTGGACGCGACCGTCGAGTTCCTCGATGACGTCTAAGTCCAGATCCGAGGAGACGACGACCACGCCGATCTTCGCCCCGGAGTGGGCCTCGTGGGCGCGAAGGAGCGAGTAGAGGGTGTCGGAGGCCTCACCTTCGTAGAAGAGATAGTTGATATCGTCCAGGGCGACGGCCAGGACCTCCTCCTCGTCGACGAGTTTCTCGGTGATCTGGCCGAAGAGTTTCTTGAAGGAGATGCCGCTGGCCGGCGGTTCGTACTCGAAAACGCTCTCGAACAGCCGCGAAAACACTGCATATCGCGTCGAATCGACCTGACAGTTGACGCGGGCGACCCGGACGTCCGTCTGGGAGCCGAGTTCGCCGTAGAGTTTCTGGACCGCCGTCGTCTTGCCCGTCCCCGGCGGCCCCCGGGCGATGACGTTGAGTGGCCGGGATCCGCGGACGGCCGGCCGGAGGGCGTACTTCAGGCTCTCCATCTGGCTCTCGCGGTGGCGGAACGTCTCGGGGACGTAGTCGATCTCGAAGACGTGCTCGTCCCGGAAGACGGATTCGTCCCAGGAGAGCATCCCCTCCTCGGGGTCGTCGGTCATCGTTTGCAGAACGCTCGGGACGCTACTTAACTGTTGGCGGGTGACTTCCGGAAACGGTGTATTCGGCACGGGGACGGTGCTTCAAAAGCGAGGGGTCAGGAACCGCGCGCCCGCTCTTTCAGCGCCTCGAGATGGCCACGCCTGTCGGCGAGGACGACCGCGACGAGCACGACGCCGACGATTGCAAGCACGACCGATTGCATCGTCAGCGCACCGAACAGGCTCTCGATGATGCTTCGGATCGCCTCGCCGACGCCGGTTCCGGACAGCTCGTCTTCGGACGATTCGAGGGCAGTATCGACGATATCGAGGACTGGAGCGCGCGCGATGAGTCCGACTGCAGCGCCGACGATTCCGGCGACGAGCAGCGAGTAGCCCGTCGTCGCGACCGTGCGGTGGATCGACCGGGTGATGGCGTAGACGACGCCGATCAGTGCCAGAAAGACAAGCGGGAGGACCAGCGTGAGCGTCCCGAGCAACCCGACACCGGTCCGGGCGGTGTTCAGGGCGTCAGCCTGCTCGCCGGTGACGTTCCCGAGTTCGATCCGATCGTCGACCCGGTCGTCGATCCGCTGGCGGAGTTCCGTAGCGAGTGAATCCGCCAGGGCAGCCTCGGCGTCGTCACGCTGGCTCGCGTACCCGTCATAGGAGAGATCGGGGTGGGTCAGCCCATCGATGACCGTGTTCTGGAGCGCGACGACGTCATCGAGGGTGGCTTCGGAAACCCGATCGCCGTACTCGTTCCGAATCCGCTCGGCAGCGTCAGCTTTGACGTCTGTGCCGGCCTCGCTGAGCTTCTCCGTCAGTTCCTGATCGAAGGAGTCCCCCAGTGCGGCTTCGGCGTCGTCACGCTGACTCGCGTACTCGCTATACTCGTCGAGATCGGGATGGGTCAGCCCGTCGATGACCGTGTTCTGGAGCCCGACGATGTCATCGAGGGTCTCGTTCGACACGGCGTCACCGTACTCCGAACGAACTTGCTCGGCAGCCTCGGCTTTGATCTCTTCGTTGGCCTCGCGGAGTCGATCCTCGAGCTCGGCGGTGAGAGAGCGTTCCAGGGCGACCTCGTTTTGGTCACGCTGGCTCGCGTATTCGTCGAAGTCGGTGAGGTCGGGATGAGTCAGCCCGTCGATGACCGTGTTCTGGAGCCCGACGATGTCATCGAGGGTCTCGTTCGACACGGAGTCGCCGTACCGGTCGCGAGCCTGCTCGGCAGCGTCTGCCTTGATCTCCTTGTTCGCCTCGAGGAGTCCGTCGTCGAGTTCGCGGTCGAAGGAGTCTCCCAGGGCAGCTTCGTCGGCGTCACGCTGGCTGGCGTACTCATCGAAGTCGGTGAGGTCGGGCTGAGTCAGCCCGTCGATGACCGTGTTCTGGAGCGCAATGATATTCTGGACGGTCTCGTTCTCGAGATCCTCGTCGCCGTACTCGGTGCGGATCTGGTCGGCGGCGGTGGCTTTCATCTCCTCGTTGGCCTCGCGCAGTCCGTCGTCGAGTTCGCGACCGAACGATTCCGCAAGCGCCGACTCGTCGCCGTCTCGGCGGGTCGCATACGTGTCGTAGTCCTCGAGATCGGGGTCGGTCAGCCCGTCGATGGTCGTGTTTTGCAGTGCGACGATGTCATCGAACGTGTCTTCGGAGACGTCCTCGCCGTAGTTGTCCCGCGCCTGCGCAGTCGCGTTCGCTTTCAGTTCGGCGTTGATCTCCTCCAGAGCCGTATCGACCTGGGAAGCGGTCGCAAACGACGGTAAATCCTCCCGAACCTGATCGCGGATTTCCTCCCGAACCGCCGCGTAGCCGTCGGAATCCTCGTTCAGCCGCTCGATCATGTCGTCGGTGACGTCGATCCGCTGCGTGGCGGATGCGAAGTCGAGTTCCTGGACGATGTCGACTGTATCGACGACGACCGCGCCGTTCTCGTCGACAGTGACCGGGAACTCCTCGACGGCCTGTCTACGAACGTCGACGCGCACGGCGTCGTACCCCGACTGGTTTGCGTTCAGCCGGGCGATCATCCCGTCGTCGACTGTGAAGTCCTGATCGGCCGTGACGTTCTGTTCCTGGGCGATGTCGACCGTATCGACGACGACCTCGCCGTTCTCGTCGAGCGTCACTGGGAACTCCTCGACGGCCTGTCTGCGAACGTCGACGCGCACGGCATCGTACCCTGACTGGTTTGCGTTCAATCGCGTGATCATCCCGTCGTCAATCGAGACGTCCTGGCTATCAGACGAGAAGTTGGCCTCACGCGCGATATCGACCGTGTCGACCTCGATACTGCCGTCCTCGGCGACGTCGATCGGAACATCCTCCTGGGCGAGTCCTTGGGAGCGAATGTCAGCCCGGGCGTCCGCGTAGCCGGTCGCGTTCGCGTTCATCCGGACCAGCATCGCGGTGTCGACCGTGACGCCGTTGCGTTCGGCCTCGAACTCCGTGTTTCGGAGGAACGTCTCCGTGTCGACGACGACGGAGCCGTTGGCGTCGATCGAGACCGGGACGTCCGCCCCCTCGACGGCCTGTGAGCGAAGCTGGATCCTGGTTTGCTCGTAGCCCTCCTGGTTTTCGTTCAGCCGGACGAGCATCTCGCTGTCGACCGTGACGCCGGCCGTCGTCACGTTGACGCCGCGTTCGTTCGCCAGAGCGACCGTATCAACGGCGATGGTGTCGTTCGCGACGTACTCGCCCAGCGAGTCCTTGACGGGCACGAGGTCGACCGCCAGGGCGAGTTCCTCGGCGTCACCGTTCAGATAGGCAAGCAATTGCTCGACGTTGGCCGAAACCTCCTCGTCGACGTACGCCTCCGTCAACGCTGTCTCGGCCGCGGCCCGACTGTCGAAGTCCAGCGTGATCCCCGCCGGAATCTCGTCAGCCCGCTCGTCGAGCGTCGTGTTGAGTTGGTCGCTGATCCGGTCCTGCCCCTCCGTCGCCACGGACGCGTAAACGCCCTCCTCCTCGAACGTATCAGTGAGATGGTCGCTGTCGAGGACGGTCCCGTTGACCGCGAACGCGGCACTGGCCCCGGCGATCGAGAGGACCATAATGATCGCCACGACCACGACACCGATGCGTTTGAGCAGACTCATGATCGACACCTCTTGGCTGGCCACAGCGCGACAGGGAATGGATTGATCATCTTGTTCTCGGTACTGATTACCACGCTTGCAGGCTACAAAGACGTTGGGTGTCCGGGGCCGGTAGTGGTCAGAGAAGGATCTAACCAGAGTGAGACTGCCCTGAAAGCCCTCGCCAGTTTCGGTCCACCAGGATTCTGGCGGATTTGGAAGCAGAAATAGACTCTTTGGCCGCTGCTTATCTGAACACTGCCCCGGGGCCGGTATCTTGATTGTCCAGTCAGCCGAATGTAGCGTATGAGCAGGCTCCGCCGTCTCGGCTACAGTGCCGCCGTCGGAATCACCGTGTTCGCCTTGCTGTCGATCCCTGTCCTGGGTCAACTGTACGGCCCTGTCGTCTACCTGCCCGTCTACGCCCTCGTGGCGTTCGTTGCCGGTGGTGTCACCTGGGCACTGCTTCGTCGCATCTCGACGGCGGACGAACGGGTGCAGGAAGCGATCGAGATAGAGCAGGGTCGGAGTCGGGACAATGCCGAGGAAGTGGACGTCGATGCGGAAATCGATCAGCTCAAAGCCGAAGAGTGAGACGCACACGAAGCGTCCTGCACGACCGGATTGTCGGCGAATCACGGATGCTACCCTGTGACACTGCCAGATGAAGATGCGGTGAATCTAGTCGCGGCTTCACGTGAACAACGCGTAAACCCGCATGCTCATCCTGCCCCGTCGCTTGCGACGTCAACCCAGAGCGCGAGCCACCGGTAGGCCGACTCCGTCGATGGATCGGCCGGTGGGTCACCGCGATACACCTGGTAGGTGAGTCGAAGATCGTCGCCGGCGAAGGGCGGCGCAACCGTGTGCTCCTGCAGCCAGGTCTCGTTGTGGGCCAGCGAGGTGCGGAAGCGATCGAGTTCGACGGCCCGATCAACGCGGATCGACATGTTGGTCGCCCGCGTCGCGTTCTGTGCAGTCCGATTGACCCGGGTCGAGCCATTTTCGAGCAACGTCACCTCCTGGAGTTCGACTACGATGGTGTAGTTGGTCGGCTCGTGCTCGTGGTTGGACACGCCGACGAGCAGTGACTGGGGTTCGCCGACGGTGAAGTTCGTCGGATAGTTGTCCGCAACGAGGTCGCCATCGTCGGATTCCGTCAGCAGGTACGCTTCAGTGAACGCTTCGCCCTGTTTCGGGACGGCGACGGCGTAGGCCACACTCGCTGTCGCAAGCAAGATACTCAAGACGAGCAAGACATTCAACGCCGCGTCCGTCCAGCTGTTCGGTTCGAACAGTTCTTCGCCCGCACTGTCGATCCACTGGCGGTATGGAACTCGAAAGCGTTCTTCCGGCGGCAGTTCCTGGCGTCGGTAGGCTGCGATTGCCCCGGTCACGATAGTGAATATGCTCACCGTCACCATGATCGGGACGAGCCGGATTCCGAACGGCGTGAAATTGAGGACGAGTCCGAGCAGGGGAACAATGGCGATACTCAACCCGAACGAAAGGGCGACACGTTCGATGCCGTCGATTCCACCCTCGGTCGTGGACGGAGCGGCGTGTGATTCATCGGCCGTGTCTTCGGTGTCGACAGCCCGTTGTCCACGTTCCGGGAACAGTGCCGCGATGAATGCGTACCCAGGGATGAACAGCACGAAGGGAAGGCCGAACACGACACGAAGAGGGGTGTCCTGGACGAACGGAAGAAACACGGTGAGGTTGACGGCGCCGACGAACGCGAACACGAACGCGAGGTCGAACGGCAAGCGCCGAACGTTCTCGGGTAACAGTAATCGCCAGTCTGACCCGTGTGCCATTATGAGAGGTCAGTGATTCCGGCCCAATAAGACAGTCGATTGTTCGATTGTCGGCTGGAGGGAATCGAGTGACAATCTCGGCCGTGTCTTTTGGACAACTGTGTCCAGGGAGGCGAACATCAATGATGAACCTGCAAGCAGGCCAGAGGACAAAGACATGGCGATAGTCTCTATCCTCGCAACCCCTCAAGAGAAGTGGACATAGTATTAAATTTCCTATGTATGACATATTGTATATAGAGTTGTTCCAACGGGAACTACTATATGAGCGGGGCTGAAAGCAGTCATTGAGTGAGGGTAATGACCTATTATATCTCGATCTCCGACAGGATCCATGCGGTGAGCGATCACTGTTATGTACATCGAGCCCTCAAGCGGTTCTGGATGTCCGTCGATCGTTCAAACAACCCGCTACCGACGGACCGGCAGAGAAACCAGTCGTTGTCACGACAGAACATCAGCGGAACCACGCCACAAACGTTGCAGCTATCATGACCACGGGATCAAAACATCGGAAGAGTGAAACGATCCGGGTAGATGGAAGGATCGAGGGCAAGGGATCAGCGACAGACGATGCGCTGGTCGGGATCCGCGTCCTCCCGGGAGTTGACGAGGATCATCTCGCGGGTTCGATACTCCGGGCACGGAAAGCCGGTCACGACGTCGTAGTCTGTGCGTGTGGCGATGTCGGAGAAGCGGTGCTGACGTTCGCTGACGAGCTCAGTGTCCCGGTATTGTACACTGACTCCAACAGGCTGGACGCGGCAGATGCACTCGTTCCCCACGCACGGGAGGCTGGCTATCCAGGCGTCCTCTGGCAAGCCGATCCCGCCTCGCGAGTCGACTTCAAAGCGAGCGTAGATGCGCTGCAAGCAAGTAATCGATACGCAACCGAGGTCACGTCAGTGTGCTCGGAACCATCTGGCGGTGTGGACAGCACTTCCCAGGAGGGGATTGTCGTCGGCATCCCCGCCTACAACGAGGAGGTGGGCATCGGCAGCGTCGTCGTCGAGGCCAATCAGTATGCCGACGAGGTCGTCGTCGTCGACGACGGAAGTTCCGATCGGACCGTCCAGGTAGCGGACCGTTCCGGCGCGACCGTGATCGAACACGCGGAAAACCGTGGGAAAGGCGCGGCGTTGCGGACGCTCTTCGATGGAGTTGAGCTCGACGGCGGTGACGTGCTCGTGACGATCGACGGCGACGGCCAACACGTCCCCGCGGAGATCGAGGACGTCGCCGAGCCCGTCCAGGAGGACGACGCCGATATAGTGATCGGGAGCCGGTATCTCGACGGCGACGACGAGACGCCGCTGTACCGTCGCTTCGGGCAGACTGTGCTGGACACGGTGACTCCAGGAGGGGCCAATGGAGACCTCTCGGACACACAGAGCGGGTTCCGGGCCTTCTCGCCGACGGCAGTGGAGAAGATGGCGATCAGGACGGACGGGATGGGCGTCGAATCGGAGATGATCTCGGAAGCGAGCGAGAACGGGTTGGACATCACGGAGGTTCCGATCGACGTGCGATACGACGGGATCGACGGACAGACGCACAACCCGCTCCGTCACGGGCTCGAGGTGCTGAACTTCATCATCAAATTGATCCGCGATCGCCATCCCCTGGTGTTCTTTGCCCTGCCGGGAGTGGTTCTGTCACTGCTCGGGAGCATAGTGGGATTCGACGCCGTCATCATCTATCAGAACCAAGGTGTGTTCTACCCGACGAAAGTCATGGTGGCCGGCTTCGCGACGATCCTGGGTATCTTGAGTATCTTTACGGGACTTACGCTGAACCAGTTCCAGAACATGATGCATTCGATGGCTGAGGGAGAGTGAGCAGGTGTAACTTGGTCCAGAAAAGCGATGTCGTGATATCGAATAGAAAACCAATACCCGTATCGGAAATCAAAAGACGAAATGGATTAGTATACTAGGACCATTGTTTGCTTAGATAACCACAACAAATGGATATCGTATTCACTGTGCAACATCCGGCCCATGTCCACCTTTTTCGTAATGCGATAGAACTACTCCAAGAACAAGGCCATACTGTTCATACATTTGCACGCAAGAAAGACATTGTAGTTGACTTACTTGAACTGTACGATGTCTCCTACGAACTATTGGCTGGCTCCTCCAGTTCTATGTCCGAACTTGCATTTCAACAAGCGAAGTACGAGTTTCGGATATTCAAAAAGGCGCTCAGTATCAATCCAGATGTCATGCTTGCAATGAGTGAACCAGGTGTTGCACACACATCGTTCATCTTGGATTGCCCCAGTATCTTATTCACCGATACAGAGTATGCAAAATTACAGAATACCCTTGCTTTTCCCTTCGCTGATCGGGTTTGTACGCCAACTTGCTACCAAGATTCGATTGGTGAAAAACAAGTCTATTATGATGGATATCATGAACTTGCGTATCTACATCCAAATCGATTTACCCCCGACCCAGATGTGTTAAACGGGCTTGATCTGGAACAGGACGATTCGTTCACTATTGTGCGTTTGAACGCCTGGAACGCTGCCCACTTCGTTGGCGATGCTGGGTTTGCAGACATCCACGATTTGATTGCCAGTTTAGAAGAGACTGGTACAGAAGTCCTCATTACATCAGAACCAGATTTGCCCGCTTCTTTGGAGGAGTACACTGTAGATATATCCTTGGAGAAAATACATGATCTAATGTATTATGCTGATTTGCTAATCGGTGAAAGTGCAACAATGGCATCAGAGAGTGCCGTGCTTGGTACCCCAGCGATTTTCATTTCGACCAGTAGACGTGGATATACTGACGAGCTCGGAGATCGGTATGGACTTGTGTACACGTTCTCAGGAAGGGATCGACAGAAAGCCGGTATCGAAAAGGCAATCACGATACTCAACAATGCTCATACCGAAAAGTGGTCCCAACGGCGTGAAAAGATGCTTGAAGACAAAATAGATACGACAGAATTCATTCTTGACCAAACTCAAGATGTCACAAGCTATTAGTGGATATTAAAAATATCGTAAATAATCAAGTAAACTAAACAATGAAAATTCTGAATTTGATAAACGCTGAAAAACCTTTCTTGATGCAACAACTAGACGCGTTAGAGGAACACGGTTGTGACATCGATATAGTATCCGTTCCTGGAAGTTACAGAGCAACAGGAGAAGGAGTAGACAATCGATCTATAATGGACTATGCTCGGTTCTATCCGAAGGTTCTCAATCAACCACTCAGTGAATATGACGTGATCCATTCTCATTTCGGTCTGACGGCTCCATTCGCGCTTACTCAACCACATCGACCGGTCGTGATGTCGTTGTGGGGGAATGATCTCTTTGGGGAATATGGGTTTGTGAGCAAGACGTGTGCTCGTTTCGCCGATGCAGTGATCGTACGGAGCGAGGAGATGGCTCAAGAATTGCCAGTTGATGCGCATATAGTTGAACGTGGTGTTGATCTGGATCTATTTTCACCGATGGACCAACAAGAAGCACAAACAATGGTGGGATGGAACCCGGACGATTACCATGTCTTGTTCCCATATGCACCATCGAGAGAGAAGAAAAATTATCCACTTGCGAAAGAGATTATTGATGATGTAAACAAGACTGTTGATCAGAAGGTTACATTGCATACAGTATACAACGAACCGCACGATGAGATCCCGATATATATGAATGCATCTGATGTATTATTGATGACTTCAAAGAGCGAAGGTTCACCGAACACTGTGAAGGAAGCACTCGCATGTAATCTGTCAGTCGTATCGACTGATGTGGGTGATGTCCAAAACTTATTGAAGAATATTAGCAATTCGAAGATTGGTGAAACAAAGCAGGATCTAATTGAATATTGTAGCGCATCATTGAAGAATGATAAATTATCTGGAGGACATGAGAAAATGAAAAACCTATCCTGGGATAATACAGTCAAGGATATTTTGAATATATACCGATCTGTTCGCCATGAATCCGAGCTGTATTGACCATCACAACTCATCTCAAATCCTATGCAATGTTTCCTGATGCTCTCGTGCGGCAAGGCGCCCTCCAAAAAAGTGGGTCTCATTGGGGACCACTCAATTCGAATTTGTTCTTTACCAAGCAGACTAGATCAAACCACATAAATGTCTTCTGATCAAGACCTTCTCGAAACCGTCTTTCAAAGCAGTTTCTTATTATTCTTCGGAATCGCTTTTGAAATGGCTATCTCATTTGGGGGAAAGGTACTGATTGCGCCATATCTTGGATCAACAAAATATGGGTTATTATCAATTGGAATGACTGTTTTAATTCTTTCTGGTATCCTTGCCACATTTGGCCTAAATACGGGCATTGCACAATATTTACCAAGACATAGCGACCCGCAAGATCGAATGAATCTAATCATCACTGGGATGTCTGTTACGCTTATTATTTCTGTATTAATCTCTATCATCATTTTTACCTTTTCTCCTACAATATCCACAATGATAACAGGGAATCCAGATAACCATATTATTATAAAAATATTTTCACTCGCTATCCCGGTTCATGTATTAAATAGGTACTTTACAGGTGTGACAAGAGGACAAAAGCAAACCATTCCAAAAGTTCTTGCAAATAAATTCGCTATTCCAACATCTCGTTTGATTATATTTATAATAGCTATTTATTTTGGGTATGAGACATTGGAAATATCAATTGGATATATTATTTCATTTACAATTAGTGTAGTTATATTAATCTATTTTCTTATTAGATCGATGGATGATGTGTCTTTACCACCTCGCAACATCAAAATACAGGGGAGCCTTATCTCATTTTCATTTCCACTATTGATCGGCGCAGCAATGGATAGAATCCTAACTCGTTTTGATCGGTTACTAATTGGGGCAATACAAGGTCCAACAGAAGTCGGTGTTTATAGTGTTGCATATCCCATGGCACTTCTACTTATGATAGTCATAACCTCATTCGGGCATCTATACCTCCCATTAGTTACAGAAGTCCAGAAAAAGAAAAACAAGCAGACAGCAGATCTCTTTTGGACGGTGTCGAAATGGATTTCTATATTAACTATACCCCTATTTCTAATACTGTTTCTTCATCCTGAATTTTTCATTGAAGGAGTTTTCGGAACGGACTTCTCAACTGGTCAAATACCATTTATGATTCTCTGTGTAGGATTCCTACTTAATTCAGTCATGGGTCCAGGAGGCTTAACACTCACTGGCATTGGACTTAGCAAAATTCACATGGGGGGGAACATTATTGCCACAATTTTTAATATTGCCCTTAATCTCCTTCTCATACCGATCTTTGGGCTTGTTGGTGCTGCCCTGGCAACGACTCTTGCGTATGTGATTCAAAATATATATTATTTACTTGCCCTGCGTTTAACTATATTTTCAAATTTTCCGCACCAATTAAAAGAGATGGCCCTTATTTCAGTCATTTCCTCCGTCGTAGTGATACCGATTATCATTTTATCAATTATCGGTGAAAGAGGGCTAATTTCTATAATCATATCATCTCAGTTTGTTTGGATATACATATATTTGATTTTTAAATATTCAAATTTTAATGAGTATGAAAAAGATGGTATTAATAATATTAAGTCAAAGATTCATAAATTTATTAATATTTATGGCTATTGGGTCTGATAGTTGAGAGAGTTTGGGAAGTGAACGGATCTAGTGAGTGGTGGCTGTGACAGTCAAATACCTGCTCGGAGAGATTTTGAAGATGGACAATCAAGGCGTTTAGAACGACCCACGCTGACACCCGTGCACTGTTTGGCGGTTCGACTTCACTAGATGCGTTGTCAGTGGGTGAAGTCAAGGGTGTTATAGCTTGGTTGGGTGTCGATCGCTACTATTAGGCGGTCTGGAACTGGAAGGTGAAATTAGCCGAGACACAGAGCAACCCGCCGACGGTGGAGCCATCGGCGGGTCGCGGTTGACGAAAAACAGATCGAAATAGATAGCGAAATAACGTGGCTGTACGCCGCAATCGACACGGAATCGAAACCCCTTCTAGATGTTGAGGTGTACAGCCACCACAGCATCGGTCCCTCGGATGCTTTCCTCCACCGTTCCACCGAGAAACATGTATTGGCGACGTAAAGTTTCTCGTCGATACTGACGGCTATCTGACTGTTCCCTCGACACAATCTGAGCGGTCCTCTCGACTATCATGACCGGAACCACACGGAAAAGTAGTTCCAGACCGTAACCATGTGGATCGACCGCTTCTACTCGTTTTGGCGGGGCAGTCTATCAAGCGCGAAACGGTGGCTGCGGCGGTTCAACCACTACTACAACCGAGGTCGGCCGAATCAAGCGCAATATCGGTACTTCCCAATCGAGAAGTCGGAAGCCGAGTTGACTTGGTGTGAGCCGTTCAATCTCGGAACGGTATCTGGCTGAATCGAAGCATCGGTCTGAATTGAACAGAGACAGTGACGAAAACGGTTGTTGAAGCGGTTGACGAGTGCTGCTGCTGACGCATAGGTGGCCCGAGGCCGTGGGCTGGCCGTCAGCCCGCGGCCGACGCGTACGCGTCGGGGACGCCGACACCGTTCATCTCGATTTCCCACCGCCGGGCTAACTCTGCTTCCAGTTCGTGACGAATCCAGTCACAGAACGTCGTGAACGTGAACTGCTCGGGCAGGTCGCGCCCGCCCCGCTGCGGGCGGGCGACGACCGCCCATCGCAGCACTAACCACAGGTTCTCCAGCAGGAAGCTGACGATCACGAACGCAAACCGGACGATCGGGTCTTGTGTTGTCGTTGTTGCTCGTGCTTGGCGAAATAGCCGGTAACTCGTCTCTATTGCCGACTGTTTCCGATAGCGTCGTTCGACTTGTGTAGGCGTGCGATCTCCGAGATCGCACGCCACGTACCCACGAACGACCTCGCCATGCTTGCATCGGTCTCCGTTCTGATAGGAGACAGAAACGGCGAGCGGGAAGCGCAGTTCCCGCTCGCTTCCCTTGTACATGCGGTAGGTCGTCATGTACGAGCAGTGCGTGGCGAGCTTGTCTTTCATCCGCTAACCCTTCTTTCAGACAGGGATCACCGTCCGTCGTTAAATCGCGTGCGCGACGAATCACCCGTTCATTGTAGAAGCCGCGATCAGCGAGCAAGAGGTTGATTTCGAAGGGATAGGTGCCGACGCGGTCGAGGACGCGCTCGACCGCGTCGGCCTCCTTCTCGTCGCTGCGGACGTACGTGAGCGCCAGTGTCACTGGTTTCCCGTTGGAGACGACATACGCTGTGCAGTAACGGTGGCAGGTCGTGGTTCCGTCGGTTGGTGTGGTTTTGCAGAGTTCACCACTGTCCTCGTCAGGATCTCCGTGGTAGGGATTATCGACGAAGTCGATGGAGACGATTCTCGACCGGTCAGGGTCGAGAATCGTCATGGCGAGGTGACGAAACAGGAGGCTGGTGGCCATTTCGAGCTGATCCCGCTGGAGTGTGTGCAGCCAGTCCATGACGGTATCGTCGCAAGGCGTGTCGTCCGTCTGGGACGTGACCTCCCAGACGCTACTTCTTTCACGTCGGCTGCCGAAAGGACACCGTCCGGTTCGGGTAGTTCAAGCACACTTCTGAACCGGACATCTTCCTCAATCAGAGCGACGCTTCAGCTCCGCTGCTCACGCCGGTTGGGAAGTACCGAATATGGCCGCACTCCTGCCGAGAACATGCTGAACTAGACAGTGACATCGTTGGTGTACCACTCGTTCTACTACACTCTCAATTTATATTTGACTATCTACTTGTTTGATAAATTTCATAAGATTTTGGGTGTTTTTCTTAGGATCAAAATTTTTTCTTGCAACTTTTAACGCACGCTCACCCATCCGTTTCCGTAATTCTTCTTGCTGAGTCAAAGTCTCCATATCAGAAGTTAGACTTTTTAGATCGCCTGATACAATTCCTATATTATGTTTTGAGATATAATCATCAGGGTCAAAATATAGACTTATTGTTGGCTTCCCCATTAGCCAAGCTTGAATAAAGATATCACCAAATCCTTCTGGATTACAAGTATGAACCAAAAAAAGTGATTTTTTCAAAATGCCATTTACCTCTGTTGGAGTCTTGGAACCGAGGAAATAGAAATTTGAGGGGGTATTCTCACCATCACGAATATATGAGTATTGCTCGTTTTGGATGTTACCAACCATGAGAAAATCGATGTCCAACTGAGATCTGTCCGCAAGCTGGATGTATTTTTCTGGATTTTTATTTGGTTTCAGGTTTGCTACCCAGACGACAAACGGGTTACCCCATTCAAATTCCGCCGTATTATCTTCCATCGAATCGTGAATTACCACTTGGGGCTCAGCAGGTATTTTATGAAGAAAATCAGAGTTTAACACCGTCACTCCATCTACTAATTGATAACCGAAATAATTTATTCTTTGTTTGAATGGACGGGTACATGCATTATAAAGTGTATTCAATGTCGTTCTTAACGAGGAAAAATCCATATTTTCATACCGTCCCCACTTTAATAGGTTCCGCTGAGAAGACGCACTGAAAATAAACGTTACTCCATAGTACTTACAAATGAGAGCAGATTTCAATAATTGGCGCTTGTCGAAGCGCCAGTAGACAATATCTGGATCATACAAATCAATTGCTGAAATGAGGCTCCGAACTGAGAGCTTTGATGGATGAACTTCGTAATCTACCTCATAATCTCTAGTCCCATTAACAGCGAAATAGATGGGATCGTGGCCCATTTGCAATAAATGTTTTGCAATAATATCGCATTGGATCTCGCTTCCTCCCATTACATCTTGTTTATGTTGATTTATTATTAGCACTCTCATCTTTCGTTGATATCGTATTATATTGGGTGGCCCAATTAATAATACATTGAAAGCGCACTGTTAGATTCTATCACAAGAGATATTTTTTGTCAGCATTGCTTTTGCGTGGTTGTCATATACTATAGTTGTTTTACTTCTTACAAGATTGCATTTATAGCCAAGATACTGAGTCCTAACTCGAGTTAATGGAGAATCAATGAAAATTATTGATGATTTATTTTGGTGGAGCTGAAGAAAGTTATCAAGAGGAACAATATTATTATTATTCAATAATATTGGGTTAAGGTTTCCCCTTCGTTGTACCAGTGGATCATTAGCATATCTTTGAACCCACTCACCAGCTTTTGACGTGTATAGATCTCCCGAATTTTCACCTGCAGCAAGGGTCCTGTTAACCATGGAGTTTGCCAAAAGACCGGGAGTCATAAGCAGAACTACCATAAGAATAACCGCCACCGCCTTTCTTTCTAAAATCACCTTATTAAAAAGAACTAACGGTAAAAATCCAACTTGAAGAGCTCGGGCACCAAGAATCGGCAAAAATGATCCTATGAAAAAATAACCCACGCTGAATGATGCAATAGAAACAGACATAGGCTTCACATTCTTTATAAACTCCAGAAGGAAAGAAATTAAAAATATAATCAAAATTAATACTAGTATGGCCATTGTCATCCACCTAAAGACTGCATCTATTTCTTGCGATATTAGTTGGTATTGGAGCATGGTTTCTTGCCCAGAGGGATTCATTCCCCAACTTTGGGGCAAGAGATCCTGCAAGAACCCCGGAGTGATTCGGAATATAATATGCTGGGGTGCAAGATTGTTCAGGGGACTATTATTTGCTAGAACAAAATATGCTTCTTGTGGGAACAGAGTGAAACGAAAAATCACAGAAGAAGTATAAATCACACCCAAGGTAACGGCACTTCTCATCCATTTTGGTTTTATATGAGTTGGTCGTGCAATCGACCAAAATTTACCGAAAAATGACAAAGGATTGCATAAAATATAGAATATATTGGAGTATATGGGGCTTTTTTCATTACGTTCGTTTAGAACAGTTTGGGTCACCTGATAAATTGGATGAAGGAAATAAGACCCAAGATAAAATATCCACATGAATGGGTGGGAAAAGACAAGCGCGATGAAAATGAAATACCGAAGGATTTTGAAACGCTGCCCTACCCTATCATCAACTGAAAGTATTAAAAATAAAAGCAATAAGGCAAGGAATTGAGGGACATATTGATTATTTAAAAATACATAAACAATAGTGAAGTAGCACGCAGACTGGAGGAATAGACCGGATGGTGTAGGAGAATCTGTCCAGATATATATGAACAAAAACACAATGATGCCGAAAAGAAGGGTATACGTATAATATCCGGTCTTTATTGTTGCTCCCATTTGAAATCCAAGGATATTTGAAAATACTTTTGTGAGGAGGAAATGGAGGGGCCACTGGATATACTCAAAAAAATCGGGCGAATTAATTGTTGGAAGAAATTGATTATTCAGGACTATTGATGAATAATATGAAATGCTTGTAGCGTCCGGCATCAGCAATTGGAAATAAAATAGGACTCGAGAATTCATCATAGCCCAAAAAGCCACAGTGGCAATTAATGCTCCGCCAAAATTTACACCTGAGACACCTATGAGAAGGGAGGCAACGCCTAAAAAAATCGCACCCCAAAACAAGATCGGGACTTGCCAGAAGAATGCCCCCTCTGAAATGGTCAAAGGATACGCCTGATGATAAGTAAGTGAAAGTAGGATCACAAACCACGCTAGGCCGATAAGACTTAGGCGGAGTTTCTGATTCGAATTGATTGAGAAATACAGATCATCTATATCAACTTTCGAGAAGGGGATCCAGTTAAAATTTGGTTTTAATTTCATATTTACCTATAATTTATGGCGAATATGTACTCTCATTCAATCCAAGGGTAGCAGATCTATTGACATATATTAATAAATATAGTTGAGCATTATTCAAATCCACATTATCATAAGGAGATGATATTGACTTACATTTATCAATCATCAGTAGCCACCTCATACACAAATCTTTCCCATCTATGACCAACTTCCTCGGCCGAATAATTATTTTTCGCATAATCTCGCGCTATCTTACCCATCTTTTCCAAGTCGTAGTCCCCATTTTGAATTTGATTTAAAGCATGGATCCACTCCCTTTTACTCTCAACTAAAAACCCTCCATTATTAGGTATCAAATATTTATTTTCTCCGAAATTGGAACCGAGCACTGGGACTCCACATGCCATATACTCTCTTACCTTTTCACTTGAACGTGCTGCATTGAACGCGGACCGTTTTAATGGTGCTAGACCAATGTCGAAGCTGTTGATTACATCTGGTACCTTATCTCGTTCAACCCATCCAATGATATCAACTGGTGCATCCAATCGTTCAAACTTAGATCTAAAGTCAGCTGGTAGATCTCCACCCGGTAAGATCCGTATTTCAAGCTCATCAATTACGGATGGAGAACTCGAAAAGATATCTAAAAGAAATTTGAGCTCATCTTTATGTTGGTTCGCATCCCCAATCCAACCTATTGTCGTAGTATTATTGGAGTGCGTTGTCTCTTCCCCACTCTTGGTGGTTTGTTGTGGAGAAAATAGCTTTGTGTCCACACTCGGAGGGATATATGATAATTTAGTTGAATATGGCGAATAATATTCAAATATCGTTTCACTTGTGGCAACTATACCGTCAACTGCCTTTGCAAGGTAAGTAGTTGTACGAGGCCGTTTTGTATATGTCCCATCATATGTGCTAAAAATCACAGAACTCTGTTTTGTATAAAGGGATTCTAATATTGGCAGATCCAGTGGTGTAAGAAGTTTATGGATGATTACAACATCATATTTATTCCAATTGGAAAAATACGTTTTGAGACCTCTGGCCATAATTGATGCTGCGACTACATATTTCATAGATCTCTCAGGTGATTCGCTCAATGCCCGGAGTGGATATATATCAACATTAAATTCGGTCGCGTCAAGACCTTGTTTCAAATTCAAAACGGAGGGAGCTCTATGTCTCTTGGAATGCAATACGGCGACATTTAGGTTAACCATTTTGTATGGACCCATTGGTGAATAACATCATTATTATTTACCTTAGAGATCTACCGGAAGGAGTGCTATAATTCATAAATCGAATACCATCATATGTAATACAATTCAACCGCTCTTTCGTTATATGAAATTTGGTACCCCTTGGGTAATGGATTTTTTGATTGACGCTCTTGTAAAGCACCTTGTGGATACTTCTGTCCTCAATGGATCAGTAACTGACCCGGTAGTCTAAATGCATGAAAATTCGTTCTCATCTAGCATAGGCCGGCATAAAATCAAAAACGCTCTTGCGTAGGAGATTGTTGATACTGCTGAGCGGTCGCTGTGGAGTCGAAGAAGACAAGGGCACCGCGCCAGCGGTACCCGACACGAATGATTCCGCTCGATGTGTTTGGTTCGGAATCGGTCGCAGCGGACCTGCTCCAACAGGTTCGCTGGCGTGACGGTGTTAGCTGTCCTCGCTGCCGTTCTGACCGGACGGTCAGAAACGGCAGCTACAGAGAGTTTCAACGGTATCTCTGTAAGGATTGCGACCGCACGTTCAATGACAAGACTGGCACGATCTTCGCTCACTCGAAGATTGCGCTCCGTCGGTGGCTGTTCTCGATTTACGCGTTTCTCCGCTTTAACACGAGTCTCCGCCAACTACAGTGCGAAATCGAGGTAACACACAAGACGATCCACCGGCGCATCGAGCGCTTCGCCAGAGCGCTCGATGCGCCTTCCCTCGATCTCGTCGGACCGGTCGAAATAGACGAAGTCTACGTCAACGCGGGGAAGAAAGGCCGCGAGCGCGACCAATAATGATCAAGGAAACTTTTGAAAATCGAGGAACTTCTCGCACCAGTCTTTTGCAAAACTGATTCGTTGTGTCACTTGATCGAATACGTCCTTGACGAGTTCGTGGAACTCGTCTTCGTCCTCGACGATGATCGGCGCCATCGTCCACTTGAGGTATTTCCAGACCTGCTCGATCGGGTTGAGATGCGGCGATCCTGACGGAAGGAAACGAGATCGATCCCAAGTTGATGCGCGCGCTTGCGCGTGTATTCACAGACGTGTGAACTGTGCTTGTCCAAGACGAGCAGAATCCGCTTGCCGGGATTCTGCTCGCGGACCGCGTCTAACACCTCACAAATCCGTTCTTTCTTTTCGGTTTCTTTCCAGCGAGCCGTACTCTCCCCGTTCAGTGCGTAGAATCCAACCGCCGAGTCCTCTGTCTTGACCAACGGCCGTTCCACGTGTGGATCGTCTACGTACCAGACACGGCGGGAATTATCGTATGGTTGCGGCTGTGACGCATCGAAAAACCCCAGAACTGTTCCGCCATCCGTACAAACATCGTCGTCAACAGTCCACCCTTCTTCGTCGTCTCCTTCCTCTCTGTTGTGAGGGTCGTCATCCTCGACGAGCGCGTCGGCGACGCGCTCGTCGAGAAGCTCTTCTAGATTCTCCGGTCGATGTGGACGCTTCGGACGGGGTTTTGCGTAGGACAAGCCCAACTCACGGAGAAATTTCCCGAGGTAATCCGGATGATATTCGACATTGAACTCCTCTTTGAGGAGATGCTGAATCTCCTGTGATTTCCACGGCTGGCCGTCTCGAAGCATCTCTACCAGCTCTTCTTGTTCGTCCTCGTCGAGTTTCGGGGGCCGACCGCCCCCGAAACTCGGCATCAATCCCTCAAGCCCACCTTCGTTCCAGGCGTCCGACCAACGCCTCCCGGTCGCTGCCGACCGTCCCTCCCGGTCGGCAGCTTCCGCAACCGAATCGCCGTAATAGAGGTTCTTCAGAAACCCGAGCCGCTCTTTTCGGCGATCATCTGTGGCTTCACGAAGGAGTTCGTCGATTTTCTACTCTGAGAGATGATACGTGATCTCTTTTCGACGCTCTCCGCTCATTGCCTTTGTAATTGGGCGTGACCGACAAAGGTTTTCTCTCTCATTAGTGCGCGTGATCGATGGGCCGAAACTCTCGATGCTTGATTAGTGGTCTGACGCCTTCTTCGCGGAGTTTTTCGCGTAATTTCATCCAATCGTAGCCTTTGTCCGCAGCGAGGCTGGTGAGGTCGCCCGCGTTGCGGCGGGCGACCTGCCAGCCGAGCTGTGTATCGTGACGTTTCTCAGTTGTACAGTGAACGTCGAGGACTGCTTGGCTTTCTGTATCGACGAGAGCAGTCGCTTTGAGCGTCTGAACGTGGTAATTCGTCCGCCGGCAGTAGTGTTTGCTAGCGTTTTCCCGATCGAAGAACGTCGCGTCGATCGCGGCGTGGCCGCTTGGGTCGTGCAGCTGCGCCGAGAGGCGCAGCAGCACTCGCCAGAGTGCTGTCTTGATCCTTTCAAACCACTTCACTAACGTCGAGTGGTCAGGGAGATCGGCCGCTTCGAGGCCGATCTCCCCGAGAATATGTGGCATCTCGCTCAGCAAATCCAGTGCTTCTCGGTAGGATTTCTCCAAGTAAACCCGCAGACAGTGCAGCGATACGACAGCGTAGTCGGCGAAGCCGCCACCCCCTTCGGGGGCGGCGACTTCGCCTCGGCCACCGACAGCATTTTTAGCTAACTGGACCGCTTTCTTCGTGAAGCGGGAGATCTTCGACATGGTCATCGACGATTTCCCGCTTCATCTCCCTAGTTCTGACGGTCGAAGCCGACGCTGTCTAGTGATTCACCAGGGCCCCCAGATATAAACATTATTCAGACAGGAAATGAAATTAAAATATACATAGATGGCTATCATATATCATTGATTAAATGACATTAATCAGCATAACTCAGCATATTTTCATAGAGTCGTTGATTTCAATTCGCAAGTTAAAATATGATTCAACTACCATCAGAGAATATGTATTCGGCTAATCAGGTGATCAATGGGTTAAAAGATCCGAGGGGAGCCTTCCACTACTTTAAAAACAAGATATATGATTCATATTTTAATAATTTGCGGAATCACACTGGAGTCGCGTTTATGGAGAAGGACTGGGACAATCTGATTATTTTGGACGCTTGTCGATTCGACCTATTCTCAGAGGTTAACACACCGACGGGAGATCTGTCAGCGGTGCAATCATCTGCATCTGAAACGGAGACATTTTTGAAGAACGAGCTGGATGGTCGGGTTTTCGATGATGTGGTGTATATCACGGCAAATCCACAAATAACGAAGATTGATGCCAGTTTCCATGATATACATTACCTCTGGGAATCTCATTGGAACGATGAATACGGGACAGTGATGCCATCCGACATGGCAGAGTACAGTTTGAATATGGAATCCGAATATCCCCACAAGCGTCTTCTCGTTCACTTCATCCAACCGCATATCCCATTTATCGGCGAAACAGGCCAATCAATCTCACAAGATCAGTTTAGAGGAGGAACACTTGACCCCGAGGAGAAGAGCATGAAAAGCGTATGGGACCTCCTCAGAGATGGCGATATTTCCTCAGAAAGGGCTTGGAAAGCATATCGGGAGAATCTCGAAGTTGCACTTTCAGAGATCCAGCCTCTAATTGATGCACTTGATGGAAAAACCATCATTTCTTCCGACCACGGGAACGCGTTCGGTGAGTGGGAGATCTATGGCCATCCCAAACATAGGTACATTGATCCTATCACTACGGTCCCGTGGCTCGAACTCCCATTTGAAAATAGGAAAGAAATTACTTCGGAAGAGGTCACAGAATCAATAGATGGGAAGGAGACATACTCTGTAACGGCACAACTTGAGGACCTCGGATATGTTTGACCTTCAACAACGAGACAAATCCTAACCTACACACTCTCTGTCTATTTCACGAACTCACAACTGAATCACTCAATCGATACATATGCGGAGTTGGACAAAAGACTAACCGACTTCTCGGATGTAGTTGCTCCGTTCGAAATCGAGTTCATCCATGGGATAAGTGTCTGAGTTCAGGACTCCGGTTAATTTCTTTTATCTGTACTGAGCTGAATGGTATTTTAGTGTGGGGGACCAGTTGAGAATTTGTTAGAAGTACTAAAATACGAGATCCGTGACAGCTGTTAGTAGTATCGCACAATTCATTTGTCATCACGGTAATTGAGTTATAAGATGCCAGTCGATAGAAAGCAGTGGGTACAAGAATTCAAAGAGAACTGGAGTGATTCTCCGAAGAGAGCGGTAATGCAATCGCTTTGGACGAGCTATTTAGGAGCGTGGCTCACAGTAACTTCCCGCCCTAAATTTGAAGTAGGAACAAACGTGTTTGAACGTGAGTGGGATGTGTTAATTATATTAGACGCCTGTCGTCCAGATGCACTGCGAGAAGTCGCGGATGAATATGAGTTTATAGATGAAGAAGGAATTCAAGAGGTCTGGTCAGTTGCGAGTGGCTCATTAGAATGGGCCTGTAAAACATTTATAACAGACTACCTTGACGACATCAACGACACGGTGTATCTGGGAGCTAACGGATATGTGCAAAAGGCCCTCTATGACGGGCTATACGCCCCTCCAGTTGCAGTGCCGTTCGGAAAGCCACAGAATAAAGTTGTGTCAGCTGATGATCTCTTAGAAATGCGGAACCTGCATAAGCTACGTGCTGACGATGATCTTCGGGTTGTTCCACCCGCTGAAGTCACCGACGCAGCCATCTATGCTGGGCGTGAATTTGATGCTGAACGATATATGTTCCACTATAACCAGCCTCACATTCCTTGGTTGGCAGATGCCCTGAAAGAGGAAAGGTCGATTACTGACCGAGAATATAATCCGTGGAAGTATCTTCGGAATGGAAAAATGGATTATGAGGAAGCATGGGAACAGTATATCAATAATCTTCGAACTGTACTGGATAGTGTTGAGATTTTGCTATCGAACTTCGAAGCAGATACAGTCGCTATTACAGCCGATCATGCAGAAGCGATTGGTGAATGGCGCATTCATGGACATCCGACAGGATTCCCATTTCCTGTTGTGAAAAAAGTACCGTGGGTTACAACTACGGCATCGGATACCAATACCTATGAGCCGAGAGAGTTGGCTGATGAAAATGAATACCTAATGACTGACGAAGAAGTTGAAAAACAACTTGAGGACCTTGGATATGTTTGAATAGTCAATTAATATAAGAGTAGTTATATCTGCAAGATATTGTCGCATCGCCGTGGAAAACAAACTGTAGCATCTCATAGTCAATGGGGAACATCTCTCTGATCGATCAATCACGCCTATCGGATCCTCAGGTTGACTTTGAAAGCGACCACTCAACTGCTACGGATGTCTTTCAACGCCCTAAGAAACGTTAGAATACATTCTCAGGAAAGAAGTATACGGACCTCGCTACTTCATCCCCGCACAAGCGGTTCGTACCAGCCACGATTATCCTGATACCACCCAACGAACTTCTCCACCCCCTCACGGATGGTGTGACTGGGCTCGTATCCAAGCAGTTCCTGTGCGCGAGTCGTATCAGCATGTGTATGCTCGGCATCGGCATCGTGACGCTCCTCGTAAACCAGTTCCAGCTCCGGCGCGAGTTGATCCCGAATTTCCTCCGCAAGCGTCCGGATCTCGATGTTGTCCGTCGATCCGATGTTCAGCACTTGACCGTCTGCAGCGTCGGTATCCAACAGCGTAACATTCGCGTCAACAACATCGTCGATATAGGTAAAGTCCCGCGTCTGGGTGCCGTCGCCGTAGACGATCGGCGGTTCGCCGTTCATACACCGGGAAACGAAATTCGAGATAGCCATGTTCGGGCGCATCCGCGGCCCGTAAACTGTGAAGTACCGTAGTGCAACGGCCGACAGATCATACACCTGGCTATAGGCCATCGCGTAGCGCTCGGCAGCCAGTTTCGAAGCCCCATAGGGTGAAACTGGCGTCGTCGGATGGGTCTCTTCGTACGGCAGCGACCGCGGGACACCGTAGACTGACGACGAGGAGGCCATGACGAACCGTTCGATGCCAGTGTCCCGACAGGCATCGAGCAGATTCAGCGTCCCATCAACGTTGACCTCGTCGTATTTCCGCGGATCTTCCACACTCGGTCGGACGCCAGCCTGGGCAGCCTGATGGTAGACGTAGTCGGCGTCGGTGACAAGCTCCGTCACGAGGTCGGCGTCCCTGACATCGCCTTCGATAAACTCGTAACTGCCGTCTCCAGCCTCCGCAGCTTCGCGAGCGATATCGATGTTGTGGCGCTTGATGTCCAGATCGTAAAAGGGATCGAGGTTGTCCAGAACGACGACATCGTGGCCATCAGTGACGAACTGTTCGGCGAGATGCCCGCCGATAAAGCCCGCGCCGCCGGTGACAAGAATATGCATGTCCGGAGATGTTACAGGAACGAACTAAAAGGCGTCGTATCGAAGGGCACCTCTCGATCGAGAATGATCACGTTAACATTGTGGGCAAGCGCGGCGCTGGTAGTCACCGATTGGGAGGACATCACCGCCCTCGACGAGGAGTTCGACGCGATGGCGACGCCGGTCGTCATCGACGGCCGCCATGCGATCGATCGTCGCAATGGCATCGTCTACGAAGGCCTGACTTGGTAGTCCCACGTCCCGCCACAAGACGAAACAATCGACGAATACCTCGTGGACTCGAACCGAAAGTCGAAGGAAAATCAACCGGGGAGACACACCCGACACCGAGTGACGTTCGGACCATCGAGGCCCCCGACGCACACACCCCGCACCGAGTGAAAACAACACAATGCTGAACTCCTCAGTCACCCGCAGAATCGTCGAGCGCCTGGATCACGATTTCGGGCGCTCGTAGCAGTCGGTGTTCGAGATAGCTTCCTCCACCTTGACCGCCACCGGTATGGTTCGATTCGGTGATCCCCAGAAACGACTGCTCTTTCAGGAGCCGATAGACACGATCTTCGGATAGCGGATCGTTGCCGTCACGTTCGACGAGTTTCGTATAGAGCGTGTATATTCGGTGCGTTCGGAACCCTTCCTGTTCGGGGTTGTCTGCGGTGAGCAGGGCAAGCGCGTGTAGAATGTATTTTACGTGGGGCGTCGTTCCGCTGACCAGTTTCTCGAAGCGGTTGACCTCAGCTTGCCGAACAGCGTCATCGACGTGCTCGACTGAGACAGTCCGGGTCCCCTCTTTCTCCGCGAGTCGTCCCGCTTCGTACAGCGTATCGATCGCTTTTCGGGCGTCTCCGTGCTCTTTGGCGGCAAGTGCAGCAACCTTTGGAATGACGCCCTGTTCTAATACCCCATCTTCGAAGGCGTCCGTTCGATGCTCCAGAATCTCTTTGAGTTGTCCGGCGTCGTACGGGTCGAACACTAACTCGTTGTCCTGTAAGCTAGAGTCGATGCGCTCGTTGAGGCGTTCGCGGAACTCGATCTTGTTGCTAATACACATCGCGCCGATATGCGAATCGGACTTGCCGCTCTCACGAGCCCGTGAGAGGCTCCGAAGGAGTTCATCGTCGTCCAGTTTGTCGATCTCATCGAGGATGACGACGAAGGAGTCAACATCATACTCCGCAAGTAACTCCCAGGCGATGTCGCGATAATCAGATGCAGCGATGCCAACCCGCGGAATATCGTGACCAGCGCCGAGATTCGACGCAAGCTCGGTAGCCATCTCCCGGCTGGCTTTGGCAGCAGTCTGGTAATCCGAACAGTCAACGTAGGCGTGCTGAAACGACACGTTGTGTTTCCGTGCTTCGTCGTGAGCCCGCCGGGAGACACACCGCGTAACGAGTGACTTCCCCGTCCCCGTTTTTCCGTAGACGATCGTCGTTTCGGGTGGCCCACCGGCGGTCGCGGGCCCGAGTACTCGTCCGATCGCCGCGACTTCATCGTCCCGGCCAACGACTCGTTCAAGCTGTGGTACGTGACCAACCCGCACGAGTTCTCGGTTCGCAAAGATATCCCCTGTCTCGAAGATATTTGTTGCGTCTTCTTCAGCCATCAATATTGGACAATATAAAGCCATTATATTTTAATCTATCGACCTCGTACCGAGTGTATACACAGATAAGACGAATACTCCATAAATCAAAGAGCTTCAAATCCATTTATATTCAATATTTGTTGGTACACACACCAAGTAACGAGTGAAAGCACAGGAAAACTCACTCAGAGACAGAGTGAAATATCGCTGCCGACGCCACCGACGCTGGACCGGTTCGAGACACAGTGCTTCACTCGGTGCGAGGTGTGGGAGTACCGCTCCAGTCATACCGACGCTTCAGGCTTTCACTCGGTGTGAGGTGTGTCTCACCGCGCCGGCTCTTCCTCAATCATCACGGGAGTTCGACGACTGGCTTCCCGACCCTTCGCGTAATGTCCACTGGTCACACGAAGGTAATCTCAGGGCCTTCCTCAGTAACTCGACCGAGGATGTCGTTGCAGTATTTGGCTTCTCGCCGAGAGAGTGATTTACTCAGTCTGTAACTTGGCTCTGTTCGTCCGAATTTCCATGTGTTGATATTTGTATCATCGTGACTTGTGCTGGATCACCAGTCACCTCGGCATACTCTTGTGGCGAGATCCGGAAGACAGTATCTCGCTGACGGGCTTCACGAGCGAGGGCCTGGAACCGTGCACCGCCTCGCCGGCCGCAACTGATAAGAACTGACGAATCAATGAATACGACGTCTCGATTGGGGGCCATTCCGATTCAATCCTCGATGATCGGGCGGAGTGCGTCAAGAATGACGCCTGCTTCCAGTGGAGAGAGTGCTTGTTCACGAGCCATGATGTGATGCGTCACAGCGCCGTCGGCGTACTCGTGAGCGTATTCGAGTGCGACGGCGAGTCCATCAAGTCCATGTCGATCGATGTACGTATCGATGTCGTCGTCCCGTATCCGACGGGCAACCGCCTCGACTAACGCCACTGTGATTCGTTGTTCGGCATCGCCTGCAACCAATTGGAGGTCGATCTCGTGAGCTGTATATTCCGCCGGTCGTCCGTCGTTGGACTGCTCGAGTAAGTCCGCGGCTTCGAGGTCGTCGATATAGTCGTAGACAGTACGCTGTGGGAGCTCAAGCGTTTCGACGATCTCCTGGACCGTCGTCGCCGAGTGATGGTGAACATAGGTGTAGATCCATGCCTTGCGAGGGCTTCTGAGAAGCTCGAACGCCTCGCCACCCATATCAAGTGGCGCATCCCAGTCTGCATCGCTTGTCGCCATCTATAGTAGCGAATTGCATACAAACTGCAATAAGTCTTGTTGAGCTGGAGTTGTCACGGACTCGTTCCCGCTGCCGGCAGCGTGAACGCTTTCACCCCGGGCTCGGCCAGCACTAGGCGGTGGCATTGTCGATCAGGTCCGACTGGACGCCCAGCCGACCCGTCAGGCGACACTCCGCGGTGCCGAGCGTCGGCGTCGCGATCCCCGCGGGCACACAGTCGAAACAGTAACTCCGGCAAAAAGACTTACATGTGGTGTCCAATAGATTCAACACTCTCTGGTCCCAGCACCTGTGTATAGCAAGCCGACAAACGCGTTCAGAATCTGACGAAAACATGACGGATCTCCGTGATGAGTATCCAAGCGGCTGGCGTATCTTGACTCAACATAGCAGCGTCGGCTACATGATCGATGCCCTGATGGACGCCCCTGAGTATCACTTCAGCAAGTCCGAACTCGCGGACCTGGCTGGGGTGAGTAGACAGTCCGTTCATACCCATCTCCCATTGCTTCGCCGGCTCGACATCGTGCGGGTCGTCGATGACTCCTCCCCGGAGGAGTACACGCTCAACTCCGGTGACGAGTTCGTCAGAGAACTCCATCGGCTGAACGGACTGGTAAATGCGAAGCTCGATGCCTGAGCATGGATGGGACGGCTCGGATCGTCTGGAAGCTGGCCAGGAATCACACGTAGGGCACGCCAATGGATGCCGAGACGGTGATCCGTTTGGCTGCGACTGACGAGGACCACGACGAAATGAGACGCCATCTCGAAGCAGTACTGGAACTGCCATTTGTCTCCCGTGGTCCGGACGGTATGTTCATCTCCAATGAACAGGACGCACATATCGAAGCCGCGAACTGGAGCTGTTGGATTTTGATTTGGTTATGACATCCTCCCCGTCGTTCACGACGGGGTTTCCTCCGTGAGAGTCTCAGCCGGTCTAGGACTCGCCGAAGGCAACATTCCCGCCACGGTGGACGGTACTCGGGTCTGTGCGCTGTTCTTTGGGACGGTGAGAGCGTGGTAACTCCGACCATTCGTGGTCGTCCCACTCGAACCGTGCTTGAAAACGCTGCGCGTTTTCAGCATCCCGGAAACCGTCGGTTTCCGAGGACACGGGCCGCGCCATCGATCTCGTCCTTCGGGACGGAAACATCGGCGAGATTCACAACTTCGGTTCGGGCGAGGAACGGACGAACCGCGAAGTCACCGAAGCGATTCTCGAGGCCGTCGACGCAGACGCAGACCAGATCACGTTCGTCGAGGACCGGCCGGGACACGACCAGCGCTACGCACTCGACACCACGAAGATCGAGGCACTCGGCTGGGAACCACACTACACCTTCGAAGAAGAACTCGAGCGGGCCGTCGCGTACTATTGTGATGCCTCTCCCGAAGCTTGAACCCGGAACGAAGAGGCATCTCAAACTCTGCAAACTGTGTTCAGACAAATCGTGTTCAGACAAATCGTATTTAGCCATCGGAATATTTATGGATTCGTCGAGTTGATACTCGTGCATGCCCCCCTCATTCGTCAATCGTTCGGAAGAGCTGTCGCGGATTCAGCGGGCTTACGGGAGTGATTCCGCTGAGTTCATCGTCATCCTGGGACGCCGGCGGATTGGAAAGTCAGCGCTTGTCCGCGAATCAATCCCCGACGAGAATACCGTCTACTACCAAGCCACACGGGATACCGCCGCGGTTCAGCTCTCCGACTTCATCCGGGAAGCGCAAGCGTCGTATCCCGGGAGTGAGCGGATTCGAGAAGATTGGGAAGCGCTACTCGGGTATCTCGGCGATCAGAACGCCACGGTCATCATCGACGAGTGGCCGTTCCTCGTCGAAGCGGATGGGAGCGTTCCGACGAAATTCCAGCGCGTGTGGGATACGGAACTCCAGGACACGGAGATGACGCTTGTCTTAGTCGGGTCAGCGATCAGCATCATGACGAACAAGATCACGGAGCAGGATGCCCCGCTGTACAATCGGGACACGGTTCGATTGGATCTCACACCGCTATCGCTCGGTGATGCGGCCCCGTACTACCCTGCCACGGCGGACGAACCGATCGAAGTCCTCGAAAGCTGGAGTATCTTTGGCGGCACACCGTTCTATCTCCAGCTCATCTCGCCCGATGAGTCGCTTGCCACGAACGTAAATCGGCATATTATCAGTCAACACGGGCGGCTGCACGGTGAGCCCGAGACGATTCTTCAAACGGAGAGTGTGCGGAAACCGGAGCGATATATGAGTATTCTTCGGGCGCTCGCCGATGGGAAGCGCGAAACGGGCGAGATCGCCGACTACGCTGGATTTGATGACTCGCGGGGGGTCTGGCAGTATACCGAGCGACTGAAACAACTCCGGGTGATCGAGGAAGACCAGCCGGTTACAGAGGAGACATCGAGTCCGAAACGGTATCGGATTCAGGAACCGTTGTTCCGGTTCTGGTTCCGGTTCCTCTACGGGAAGAACCCGCAGCACATCACCGCTGACGATCCGTTCACGGAGCAGATTCGTCCGGAGTTTCCGGCCTACGTTGGCCGTGTCTTCGAGGGCGTGTGCCGAGACGCACTCCCGGTACTGTTCCCGGAGGCGTCGTTCAGTCGCATCGGTGGGTGGTGGGACTCGGAGGGTGAACTGGATGTCGTTGGGCTCGACCACACTGGGCGCATCATCGGTGGTGAGTCGAAGTTCACTGCGAGTCCGATGCATCCGGGACACCTGGACGACGTCGAAACGCGAACGGAGCGTATTGAGTGGACACCGCCGAACGAACCGGACGTAACCCGACAGTACTGTCTGTTTAGTCAGTCCGGCTTCACCGATGCACTGGAAGAAACCGCCCAAACCCGGGACGACGTGCAGCTGTTTTCCGTCGCGGACGTTGTGACTGCCCTCACGGACTCAAGTGGGTCATTTTTCTGAGGGGTATGCGACCTCCCGTGAACGTTTCGTGTCGTTCGTACCTTGACGGACACTACAATCACAACGATGTGTAAGCTAACCCACGGCTAAAGCCGTGGGCGTTCAGCGTGGCCTCCTGCTCTGGCCGAATTCTCGGCAGGAGGCTCATACTCTCCATTCACGTTCAGCGTCCCGCGATCTGCTCACGGGCGCTACACGCCCGTTCGCATGGTCCGAGGGATGTTGAACGTGAGCGGGGAGTACGTTCCCCCTGCCGCTGCTGAGGCATAGAACGGGAGTCCACGCGAAAGCTCTAGTGCAGGCTCACAGCCTGCACGTCGTCAGACCTCGTCTGACGGAACCCTCAACGAGCGAGTGGGGCCATTGCCCCCGAGCGAAGTAGGTAGGGTAGTTTACGGGAGTTCCTCGTCGAGAGTCTCGCGGTCTGCATCGTCATCAGCCTCGAAGTCGGCTTCAAGCGCGTCAGTGTCCCAGGCATCGCTGGCGTCCTGGACATCGTCCGCGAACTCAAGCAGGCCGTACCCGCCGACCATCCGTTCGAGCGCGTGGCTAAACGACTCACCCTCGCGTTTTTCGTGAGCAGGCCGAGGGCTTTCGACGTAGAACAGATCGATAGCCCAGACACCAACACCTTCAATGTCGTCTCCGACAACGCCTGTATAATGCGAGCCACGCGTCGATTCTGGGCCAGCAGTGCGACGATCCTCGCCCTCGCAGGGCTGGCACTCCTCTACACCGCCCCCACACTCCTTGCAGGCGTCGTCCTCCTCTCGGCGTGGCTGCTGACCGAACAGTTTCGCTTCGCCCGCCGTGCAGCCCACACGATCGACACAACGACAATCACACAAACACTCCCACAGCAACGCGTCGCCGTCGAATCGTCGACAACAGTCACACTCACCGTGCAGCGAGAGTCCACAGCGCTGGACATGGAGATCATCCCACAAGTACCAACCGGCGCACGCGGTACCCCACAACCACTTACCCTGGACCCGACCGACCACGACGCAGAGACGACCGACGACCTCTCCTGGCCGATCGCCGGCGCGTTCACCCTTCCGAAACCCACCATCACACTCCGCGACCGGTTTGGCCTCTTCGAAGAGACGCTTACGCTCGGGACCACACCCGACCTCGTCGTCGAGCCACATGCCCCCCGGAACCTCCATGTCGGGGCCGGTGGCGACGAGATCGCCGCGACCTACGGCAGCCATAGTGCCCAGCGCGGCGGCAGCGGCCTCGACCCGGCGGAACTCCGCAAGTACGTGCCTGGCGATCCCTCGAACCAGATCGACTGGAAGGCGACAGCCAGACTCAACGACACCTACGTCCGGGAGTTCGAGGCCCAGACCGACCGCGAGACGATGCTGGTCGTCGATCATCGCGACTCGCTCGCTGACGGCGACGAGGGCCGGACGAAGTTCGCGTACCTGCGGGAGGTGCTGCTGGCGATGACCGACGTCGCCGAGGGCCTCGACGATCCACTCGGGATCACGGCGATCGACGACGACGGAATCACCGCACAAATCGACCCATCCCAGACACGCAATCAGTACGAATCAGTCCGGACTCGACTGCACGAACTCACGCCGACAGGGAGCCAGTCCCACGGCGAGCAGAGACAGCAGGCCGCCACACAGGCGACACGAGCGAATACAGTCGGGACGGTGCTACAGGGTGACACGACAGAGTACGGAACGACACTGCAGCCGTATTACGCCTCACGCAAAACCCACGTCGAACGTGTCACCGACGAGCCGTTGTTCCACGCAGTCAATCAGCTGAGCGACAGCGAACCAACGCGGCTCCTCGTCGTCGCAACTGATGACACACACCGACGGGAACTCCAGGAGGCGGTGAAGCTCGCGGTCCAGCGCGGCAACCAGGTTGTTGCCTTTTTGACTCCGAACGCTCTCTTCGAGAGGTACGCACTCGCAGATATGGAGGCGACCTACGAAGCATACGTGTCCTTCGAAGAGTTTCGTCGTACACTCGATCGGCTCCCACGCACGCGGGTCTTCGAGGTTGGGCCAGGTGATCGGATCGACGCCGCATTGCGTGCCGGCCGCACACGACGCGGCGGGGAGGTGGCCCATGAGTCATAGCGACACTGTCAGGGCCGCCATCTCCAGGCCCACGAGACGCCTCGCCGCATTCGGTTGGCTCGCCACTGGCCTGGTACTTGCGTCGAACAACCCCATGATTGCGGTAGCCACGCTCGGTGTGGGCCTGTTGCTCTGGACACGTGAGACACGAATCGGGGCGGTTGCACTCACGCAAGTCGGTGCCGGCATCGTCGCCCCGAACGCCCCACTCGCCGTGATTGCGATCCTCGAGATCGGTCCGACACTCCTCGTGCTGGCACTCCTCGCCGAAGACGGGCTTTCGGTCCGCACAATCCGCTCGGGACTCGCCGTTCTCCTCGTTCTCTCGGGTACGGCGCTGGCGACGTTCGTCTGGGGCGAATCCCTCGCCGCCGCAACCGGGGTGGTCGTGCTGGTCGTTGCACTGGGCAGTTACGCGATCCATCGGTACGAACTCGTTGCACTCGGACTAGCTGACGGTGAAATGGCATGAGTATGGATACACTTGCGGACGCGACAGCATCGAACAGGGGAGCGGAGGAGCAAGAGATAGATGCGGGCGTGGTCGGTGAGGCCGAACTCGCAGTCCTCCGAACCGAAAACGAGCGCCTTCGCGATCAGTTCCGACAGGCCAAGCGGACCACGTACCGTCGAACGATGGTTGCATTTCTCGTTGTGGGCCTGCTCTCGTTCGGTGGCGCTTTGCTGTTCCCGGACGTCCGCACGGTTCTGGTCACGCTTGGCGGGACAGGTCTCTTCGCCGCGATTCTCACGTGGTTCATCACGCCCGAGACATTCCACGCCGCCAGCGTCAGCGAGCAGATCTTCGACGCCACGGCGAACAATGGGGCCGCGATGGTCGAGGAACTTGGGCTTCAGGAGACACGACTCTACGTACCCGTCGGAGAGCGTGACGCCAGGCTGTACGTTCCGGCACACCGCAACTATACTATCCCCGACGAACAGGCCCTCAACTCACTGTTCGTCGTCACTGGTGACCAGCGGGAACGCGGTGTGTCGCTCCATCCAACGGGGGGATCACTGTACGCGGAGTTCGAAACGGTCACGACCGCCGCAAACAACCCCGAACAATTCTCGGCCCAGTTGGCCGATGCAATCGTCGAACAGTTCGGACTAGCCCGAAGCGTCGAGACAACGGTAATTCCGGCGGACAACGAAGCGCGATTCGAGATCACTGGCAGTACGTGTGGAACCGTCCAGGCGTTCGATCAGCCGATCGTGTCCTTCCTTGCAACGGGGCTCGCACGACACGTCGGCGAACCAGTCCGAGTCGAGGTTCCCGACGCCGACGACGGGATCGTTCGTTGTGTCTGGGGCGAGATCGCGTGAGAGTTGCGATCCTGTCGGCGAAGCTAGGTCATCTTCCGGAGCCGTCGGAACCAGAGGGAACGGCCACCTGATCTGACCCGTAAGATCACCCAGACGGCAATCGCGAGTCCAACGAGTGCAAACTCGAACAGAACCGTGCCGGTCGGTTCGAACTGCTGGAAGTGCGCGATGAAGCTCTGTTCGGTCTCGTATTCGGGCGGTGCCAACACCGGCCAGGCCAGATACGAGAGATCCGCGTACATACCGTCGAGGAACGCATAGAGGCCGTCACCGAGGACGTGAGTGACGTGACCCAGTGCGAACCCGAGAGTCGCCACCAGATGAGATCGACGGAGACGGGCCCGATATGCGATCAGGAGCGCGCCCAACAGAACGGGGCCGGTCGTGACCAGTGAATGAGCGAGTGACCGGCCAGACGGCAACAGCGGGACTGTCCAGGCTAGGGGTTTGTCGATCAGGTCAGGGAACTGCGTGCCGAGCAACACGGCCAGGACCGGCAGGCCGTACCGGCGATCGCCCGTTATCGTCGCGATCCCGACGTAGCAGAGATAGCCGACAGCTGCGTGTCCCCACGGCCACATTACGGGGAAGACAGTGACCCGAACGGAAATGTCTTCGTTTCCGGGGGCAGGGGAAGCAAACGCTGGACGAAAAATACTGAAAGCCCCGATAGACCGTTATCGAACAATGGACCGGTTGACAACCACCCGAGCGGATCCCGATACTTTCTAACCCGTCGCACCACGCTGATGGGATAGTGACAACGCGACGCCGCCAGCAGTACGTCGTCGGCGTGCTCGCCTGGGCGTTGAGCGCCCTGCTCGTTCTCGTCGTACTGCAGTCCCTCTCCTATGAGCTGTACTTCGTCCTCACGCTGATCGGCGTCCTCGTCGTGACGGAGCTGACGGCCCCGTTCAACCTCACGCCGCGGTGGCGATCCCGGCTGAAGTGGGTGATACTGGCCGGCCTCGTCGTCTTCGCGTACGTCGTCGTCAGGCGGATCCTGTCGATCCTCCCGGAGGGGGTGTTCTGATGAGAGATTTGCGTGACGTCACCGTTCCGGAAGCCGTTCTCGTGGCCATAACGGTCGCAGTGGCTGGGGCGATACTGTTCGGTGCCGCGACGTCGGCGACGGCCTTCGGCGCGTTCAATTACGGCTGGGACGGAACGGCTGATCTCCGGACAGTCGCCGGCGAAACGACCGACAGTGCCGTCCTCGAGAACGCGAGCGCGTACGGCCGACTGGCAGGCAACGGGACGCTTGCTGTCGTCCTCGGCCCGAGCGAACCATACACCCCCGCAGAGCTCGAACGCATCGAGACGTTCTTGAGAGGTGGCGGAACCCTGCTCGTCGGCGGGGATTTCGGGGCCGGTGCGAACGAGTTGCTGGCTGGGATCGATGCCACGGCCAGAATCGACGGGCGATTGCTCCGTGACGAGCGAAATTACGGCCGCTCGCCGGCCTTCCCGCTGGCGACGAACGTCAACGGAACTGTGGGGGTCGACGAACTCGCCCTGAACTATCCCTCCGCGGTCGTGACGCCGAACGGCACGAACGCGACCGTGATGGCGTCGACCTCGCCATATGCCTACGCCGACCAGAATCGCAACGGCGAACTCGACGACGCGGAGTCGATGCGAGCGTATCCGATCCTCACCCGAGAATCAGTCGGGAACGGAACCGTTCTGACGCTCAGCGATCCGAGCGTGTTCATCAACTCCATGCTCGACCGGGGCGACAACCGGGCGTTCGCACAGACGCTGTTCGGTGATGCCGAACGAGTACGGTTCGATTACACCCACTCCGGCGGGATCCCGCCGCTCGTCCGACTGCTGAAACTGATCCGGTCGGGCCCACTCACGCAGTTCCTGTTCGGAACACTGCTCGTCGGTGGCGTCGTCGTCATGGCCAGATACGGGCGGGCCATCCGCAACCGGTTCAGTCGCCGGGCACCGGCAGCTGAGGATGTGGCGCTGACCGAGGCCGAGATCGTCGACCTCGTCTCGAAGCAGCATCCGGACTGGGATCACGATCGCGTCACCCGGATCGCCACACAGCTCGCGACGCGTCGATCCGGCGACAGGGACACGAACAGCGACGATTCCTGATCGTCGAGGCCACGGCTAGTCGTCTGCGGGGGCGTCTGCGTCCTCACCAAAGTCCTGCCGGACAGCTGCGATCATGTCTTCGATCCGATCCGTAGGGACGCTTTCCCGCGCGAACTTCGCCTGTTCGTACAGGGTCGTCACACGCTCGAAAACAGTCGCCTGCTCGGCGGACAGTGCGTCCCTGGCTGCACGATATCGTTCGCGTGGCGTCAGGTCGGGGCGTACATCCGCAGCGGCGTATCTGCTGACCACCTCATAGAGGGAAATGACGGCTGCGTCGGGCCCATCGTGTTCGATCGCCGCCTCGACATCGGCAAGGGTTGTTGCGGTCGGTTCTGGCGTCTGTGGCGTCTCTGTCCCGGATTGACCGGACTGTGTCGCTGTCGGCGTCGCCGACGGCGAACGACGACGCCAGAAATACCCGGCAATGAATAAGCCAGCGACCGAGACGACACCTGCTCCCACGACAATTGGATTCGTAAGGGCGTCCCACAGTGGGCTGCTTTGATCACCCGGTGCGTTCGGTCCGCCGGATTCACCCGGTGCGTTCGGTCCGCCGGATTCACCCGGTGTATTCGTCTCTTGCTTCAGTCGTTCGCCGACGGCACTCGCCCGGGATGGTTCCAGGTTCGAGGTCGGTTCGTCGTAGCGGGCAGTGATGGTCACCGACTGTCCGACCGTCGCACTCTCACTGTCGATCAACCCTGTAAAGACACCCGTCGCGTTCGTTCGGACGATGTCGACCACCGTCCCATCGACGCTGAGCCGGATCGGCTGGTCGGCGACCGGCACGCCATTGGCAGCGAGCAACTCGCCGTGAACGCGGATCGAACTGCCGTTGGTCGTCGCAAGCGAGAGGTCAGTCGGTGACGATTCGACGGTGACTGTTCGTGTCGCGCTCGATGCGGCGACTGCCCGGCTGTCGGTCCCGGCGCGGGCAGTGAGATCCACCGTCCCGTTTCGAACGGATGGCGGGAGCTGGACAGCCGATTCGAACCTACCCGATTCGGTCGTTCGACCGGTTGCGAGTGTCCGCCCGTCAAGCGTGATCGCCACTGGTACGTCACCGGCTGGACGTTCGGCCACGGTGACGTCGACGACGACTGACCGCTCCGCACCGAACGAGATCCGGTCGAAACTGTCGATAAACGCAACGCGGGGTTCGACCGACGAGATGTCCGTCGTGACTGTCGTCGTGGTTGGGAGATACACCGAGGTGTTGTCCGGCGTGGCTGAGACCGTGATGGTCTGATCGCCAGTTTCGAGGTCGATCGGCCGATAGGTCAGTCGGAAGCTCCCATTCGACGCCGTGGTCGTCTTCGAGCCAGGACCAGGTGCATCCAGTGCGATCACACTGTCGCCGATCGCGGTTCCGTTCTCCGTCACGTACTGTCCTTCGACCACGAGAGGGTCGTCGTAGGCCGCTGTCGGTGAGACTGACGTGATTCGGAGTTCCGTCCGGACGAGAGACTGCTCGACCACGGCTTCGACCTGGGAGAGTGTACGGTTCGTCGTGTTCAAGACGGCTCGCTGACCGTCGTCGAGTGAGACGCCAGTGACATTCGAGAGGGCTCCGTATCGATCAGCGAGTGTCTTCCCGGTCTCGTTGATTCCGGAACCGAGACGGGCAAGTCGCTTTGCGAGCTGTCGTGCACGCGCAGTGTCCCCGGCTTCTTTGGCTTCCTGATACGCTTCGTACAGCCGTTCGAACTCACTGATTTGCTCAGTGTAGTTCTGTTGGGCCTGTTGGGTCTCGTTGAAGCGCTTCGCGACCTGATCGTCCTGCTGGGTGTCGGTGTCGCCGGCGACGTTGACGTACCGATCCAGGTCGTCACCGAACCCCTCTCCCAGGACCGATCGAGCTAGCTGATACTCACCCTGGCTGAGGTTGATCGCACTGCCTTCGAGCCGTCCCGCCATCGAGCCGACGAGCCAGCGTTTGACGTCGCTCTGGGACCCGTCCCCGGAAGCCGACTCGGGATCTCTGTGGTGGTCCGTCTGATTCGTGGCCGTCCCGTTGTCCGGGCCGCCATCCGGTGATTGCTGCGCGATCATCGCCGAAAGCGGGGGTTGCACTTCGACCGGCTGGGCGGCAGTGACGGGCCCATCGGCGCTCTCACGGGGGGTGACGGCCCCATCGGCGCTCGCACCGACGGTAAGGGCCATCCCGCCGACGCCAACCAAGAGACAGCAGAGGACGGCGACCAACCGGGCGTGGGTACTCACATTCGGACAGACTAGTTCCGGAACCGTGTTTGTTTCGACCGCTGGGTCAGCAAACACGGCACAAAAATGGCAAACATATTACTGTCGGCTCACCGCAGGTAGGCACAATGAGTGACGCGGAGGCAGTGTACGATGCGCTACGTGAGGAGATCGGGACCGTCCTCGTCGGCAACGAAGACATCGTCGAGCAGCTCACGGTCTCGCTGTTGACGCGTGGGCACGTCCTGCTCGAAGGGGTGCCCGGTGTGGCCAAGACGACGGCGGCGAACCTCTATGCGGAGGCGACCGGACTAACCTACAAGCGCATCCAGATGACGCCGGACATCCTCCCGGCGGACATCACAGGGACGCAAGTGTATCGCGAGCCCACCGGGGAGTTCGAACTCCAGCGCGGGCCGATCTTCGGGAACATCGTGGTCGCCGACGAGATCAACCGGGCGACGCCGAAGGCCCAGTCCGCGCTGCTGGAAGCGATGCAGGAGAACCACGTGACGATCGACGGCGAAACGCTCCCCTTACCGGATCCGTTCATGGTGATCGCGACGCAAAATCCCATCGAGATGGAGGGGACGTTCGAACTCCCGGAAGCCCAGCGCGATCGCTTCCAGTTCAAACTTATCGTGGAGACGCCGAACCAGGACGACGAACGACAGCTCCTGGATCGGTTCGACGCGGAACCGACGCTCGATGCCGATCGAATCCAGCAGGTCGTCGACGAGGAGCGTATCCGGTCGCTCCGTGACCAGGTAACCGAGCAGTACGTCGACGACAGCGTCAAGGAGTACATTCTGGGCATCGTCGAGGCGACCCGATCCTCACCGGACATCGACGTCGGGGCGTCACCGCGAGCGACGCTGACGTTGATGGACGCCGGGAAAGCTCGGGCGGCGATCCACGGCCGCGGGTACGTCATCCCCGACGACATCAAGCAACTCGCGAAGCCGGTCTTGCGACATCGGCTGATCCTCAGCACGGACGCCGAGTTGACTGATCGAAGCGCCGACGCGGTGATCGAGTCCATCCTTCAGTCCGTCCCGGCGACGGAACCGGACGACGCGAGCGCGCACCCACGAGAGGACGAAATACCGTCCTCGGCCGAGTAATCTGTCAGCAACTTCTCGACAGACCGGGTGGACGGACGATCGTGAGCGGATCGGGTGCCGAATTGCTGTAGATGCGATCGTTCGCGTGCATGTACTTCCAGAGACGGCCGTCGTCGATCACGATCGGGGGTTGGGGAAACACCTGTGCGCCAGTCGTCGTCCAGGAGGACTGGACGACTGTCGGACAGCCCGGCGGCGGGCCGCCCTCGATCCAGTCGAAAACGGGGGCCACGCGATGGAGTGTCGTGTTCGTCCCGGAGTTCCCCGGCGAAAAGTATCGGGAAACACGCGAAATATGATCGTCGCTGGTCCACTCCGGCAGCGACGTGACGCTGAACTCGGCGGCCGCGAACTCCCCTGACGTCGTGACGCCCTTGTAGGGAAGGTACTCCAAGCCGGCGAACGCCACCGGAATGGAGATCGCCATACAGATCACTACCCCAACGACTGCCACAGTGGACACTCCCTGTCGCCACGACTGGCGGGGCACCACTCGACCCATTCGATCCAGCAGCGTGCCGATCCCGAGCGCGACGAAGACGGCGATCGGGAGATGAAGGAACGTCTGGACGCGATAGGCAGTGTTGTAGTATTCCGGTGTCAGCGTCGCGGTGAATGACATGCCTGCGATGGCGAACCCGGCTCCAAGGAGTGCCAACAGCGCGAGCCATTCGGGCATCGAACGGTCACCCAGCGGGACCGCCCAGGCCCCGATCGTCAGCGGAATCAACAGGGGAACCACCAGCAATACGACTGCGTCCGGCGTCGTCCCCATTCCAGGGAAGACGGGACGGACAGCGTTGACAGCCGCAATCGCGACGAAGCTCGCGAACGTCCCGGTGAGCAACAATCGCTGGGTCCGGGTTCCGAGACGCGAAAATCGGGCCAGCAGCAGACCGACGAGGATGAGCCAGGCGGCCAACAATCCCGGCGCGTAACTGATCCGCTGTGACTGGATGACGGTTGCCGGCGTGAGTGCGGCAATGCCCCAGGAATAGCCCACGAAATAGCCCAGGAACCCGAGTGCGACGAGACCCCCGACCAGGAGGGTTCGGACACTGACGCGACGGACACAGACGACCAGGACGAGGGCGAACAGCGCGACCATGCTGTCGAGGTTATGCAACGGCGGCAAACTCACGAGGAGTGCCCCGAGCACGACGTACCAGCGGCGGCTGTCATTGAGCATCGACCGAGCCAGGACGAGTGCAGCCAGCGGGACGACGAGGAGCCCGACAGTCTGTTCGTCGACGGGCATCGACCGGTGAAGGTAGACGCCATCGACCGCGAGCAGGAGGCTGGCAAGCGATCCAGCGAGCCGGCGTCCCGAGAGTGACCAGCCCAGTCGTCCGGTCAGTCGATGGGCAAAGACGGCGGCCACGAGCGACGGAAGTGCGCCGACGATGGCGATCACCGGCTGGGAGAGGAACCGACTCGGATGACCGACGACCGTTTCCCAGATGGCAAGCATCGTGGTGAAGTGAAAACTGTCAGCCGGGAGCCCGTCCATCGGCAGGTAACCAGTGGCAATGGTCTCCCTGACGAGGCCGGCGTAGACGATCCCGTCGGGGTTGAACGGCAGCGGCGACCAGAACAACGGCCCCATTCGGAGCGCGACCGCGACGCTGAACGCAGCCAGGAGGGTGAGGAGATACTGCGCCCTCGACAGCCGGACTGGTGCCCACAGACAACTGGCTCCGGTCGAGTGACCACGATCGGGGCCGATCATCGTTCGATCCCTCCGGTTCGCTCGCCGAGGAGTGTCCTCGCCGGGGCGGTCCGAACGAGCGTTGCCGTGGCGAGAGCGGCACCGAGACCGACGAGCGCGAGCACGATGGCTGTCCCGAGCCCCACGATCCAGGGGGCGAACACCGGCTGAATAGCGACGCCGAAGACCGAAAGCACGCCGGCCGAGGAGAGACACGCCAGGAGCAGATAGGTGAGCGGGAACGCCACCAGCAACGAAACCGTCCCGATCACGCCGGCGTCCCGAAGCACGAGGACGAAAACCTGGCCAGGGGTCGCACCGGTCGCCCGGTAGATCCCGATCGTCCGCCGTCTGGCGTGGACACCCCGGGAGAAGATGGCGGTCAGCCCGCCGACAGTCATGAGTGCGCCGAGCCCGGCGACGGCACCGACGAGCAGGGTGAGATTCCCGAACACCAGCGACACGGCGCGGGAGAACGGTGTACTCCCCCGCTCGCCGTGGGTTGCAAGCGCAGCGACGAGGCGCTCGTTACCCGTCACGACCATCGTGGACCGGGCCAGTTCAGTGTCCGTGTCGTCTGTCACTGTCACGTCGTACTCACCCGGTGGATTGCGCGATAGCTGGGCCGAAACTGTCGTCGTTTCCCCGGGATCGAGTGACACTGTCCGCTCGTGGCTGCTCGTCGGCCCGCGGATCGTCAACTCGGGAGCGACCGTCCGGTTCCAGGGGTTTTCGAGGTGTATCCGGGCGGTCGGCTGGACTCGGAATCCGGGGGATTCGGGCTGGATCGAGACCGAAACCAGCGGTCGACCGTCGCCGCCGGACCGATCGTCGCGGTCAACCCGGTCACTGATCGCCGTGACAGACTCGGTCACGGTTCGGCTATCGGCCGTCACGGTAAGCGTGTCCGCGCCGGGCGGAACCGTGATCCGGGCGACACCGGCCGAATCGGTTTGCACAGTTCGATTGCCGAGTGTCACCGTCGCATTGTCGACCGGCTCGCCGCCGGCGGTCGAAACTGCGACTCGTGGGGAAGCCCCGACGCGAACTGCCGACGGGAAGCGAACCTGGAGGGCGTTCGGCTGACGGACCGCTATCGAATGAGTCGCCGATCCGGCCCGAATCGACCAGATGCCGGGTCGTGCAACCGACAGCGTCGTCGTCCGTTCGGTTCGTTCGCCCGGCGGGATCGCCAGGGTCACGTTCCGGGACGTGTTCGCGACCCGGATGGACACCGTTCGGGTTGCATTCGTCCGACCGACGTTGACGGCGGTGACGGTGGTCTGGAACGACCGGTTGCGCACCACCGTCGCCGGCGCGGAGACGTCGACGACGTCGATCCCGCTCCCGGCTGCCGGCAGCCGGGTCGCTCGGACGACGTGGACTTGCCCCGGCGCGCGAGTGCTGAGATCGCGGGCCGTCGGCAACGGGACAAGCAGATGGCTCTCGTAGATCCCCGGCGCGTCGTAACTGCCGACGATCGTCGTCCGCGTGAACGCCGATCGCGTGCTCCCGCCCACCAGGACGGTATCGCCGACGGTGAGGTTTCGCCGGGCGGCGAGGGACTCGCCGACGACCGCTTCGTCCGCTGATCGCGGGGCGCGGCCGGCCACCAGCGATGCCCCGGACACGTTCGCGAACGACGAGAAGTCGACACCGCGGGCGAGCGTCGGTTCCCCGTCGACGATCGGAAACAGCAAGATCTCCGGACTCGCATCGATTCCCCGGTCCTCGAGGACGGTCGCGAACGACTCCGGGACTGAGCTCGCGACGGGATGAACGGAGCCCGGTTCGACGATCGTCGCATCCCCCGAATCGACCATGGGAGCCACCGCTGTGCCGGTCGAGACGAGGACGACCAATAGCGTCAAAAAGACAGTGATCGTCGCGATGGTCGGGATCACTGCCCGAAAGCGAAGCAGCGTCAGGTCGACCCAGCCTGGAATCCAATCCCGGATCCACCCGCCGGTGGTGGGATCGCCGCCACCGCTCGATCGGATCGCGGCGGGCGGTATCCGACTCGCCGGCCGGGACGCGAGATACCCAGCGATGGCCCCCAGGAGGACCACTCCCAGGTAGAGTGGGACCAACACGCCGAGTGCCGGGCGGGAAAGTGAGAGGTCCAGCGACACAGGGACGCCGAGAAAGACCGAAGCGTTGACCGCGACCCGAGCGGCGATGAGTCCGACCGCGTAGCCGATCGCGACGCCGACCATCGTCACGATCGTGGCTCGCGCCGTGAACAGGGCGCGGACTGCACGAGGCGTGGCTCCCGTCGCCCGGACGATCCGGATCGTCTTCGCCCGGTCCTGGACGCTCATCCGGGTGACGCTGAAGACGATGACTCCCACCAGGCCGGCCACCCCGGCGACGATCACGCCGAACAGAGACAGCGCTTCTTGGGCCCCACTGACGAAGAAGCGTGCGGCCCCTCGCAACGGGATCGCTTCGCGGTCGCTCGCCCGCTCGATTGCGTCGGTGCCGGTGTCGATCACGACAGCGCCATCCGGATCGAGTTGGTCGACGAGGCCACGCTCGGCGAGATACCAGCTGTCGGGAATCATCTCGACGTGCTGGCGGCCGGCGATCCGGACCTGGTCGACACCCGTCGTTGCCCCGACATCAGCGGTCGCCACGCCGTTCGTGAGGGCGCTCGCGAGCCCGGTCGCCGGCGTCGCCGCGGCGATCGTCTCGTTGGCACCCGGCGGAACCCCCAGAACGGTCGCGTTCGTGCCGTCAATCGGGACCGTTGCGATGGGAAAGACCGCATCACGGCCAGCGCGGGCCGCCAGCTCGGCGGATCGGTAGCCGGTCACGTATCCCGTCGTGTCGAAGTCAGCGGCGATCGTCTGTAGCTGCTCGGTCCCGCTCACGAGAAGCAGCGCGCTCCCGGTCAGAAACGCGATCGAGACGCCGATGACGACCATCGACAGCCGATCGCGACGCGAATACCGCGCCAGGAGCTGTCGTCTATGACTCATCACTCGAAATCGGTCGCTGATCGCCTGTTTCGGTCCGGGTGAGTGTGCCGTCTGTGAGTCGATAGATGGTTTCGAAATGCGAGGTGATCCGACGGTCGTGACTGACAGTCAACAGCGTCGTCGCCGCGAGTTCACTGGCCTCGAACAGCAACGAGATGACGCGATCGGTCGTTTCCGGATCGAGTTGCCCCGTGGGTTCGTCGGCGAGGACGATGTCCGGTTTGTTCGCCACCGCCCGGGCGATGGCGACACGCTGTTTTTCACCCCCGGACAGCGTCGACGGATACCGATCGGCGATCGGCGAGATACCCAGTCCGTCGAGGACGGTATCGAGCCACGCGTCGTCGTACGATCGAGCGTGACTCTGTGGCAATTGCGCGTTTTCCCGAGCGGTCAGATCGTCGATCAACTGGAAGTCCTGATAGACCATGCCCAATCGATCTCGCCGGAAGAGCGCCCGCTCCCGCCTCGAAAGTCCCGTCACGTCGACGCCATCGATGACGAGTTCGCCGGACGAGCAGTCCGATAGCAAGCCGAATATCTCGAACAGCGTCGTCTTCCCGCTCCCGCTCTGTCCCTGGACGAGCACCGTCTCGCCGTCGTCGACAGCCACCGTGACGCCATCGATGACGTCGTTGCCTCCCCGCCGCACCTGCAAATCCGTCGCGCGGAGGACAGTCTCGGACACGACCAGTAGTCACACCCCCGCCACTATGAATGGTGTGGACGGGACCGACCGTCTTTTCCCGTTCGGTCCGATGGTCCCCGGAACGGCAGTGCCGACATCGGGGCCACGGGCTGTGGGGGCGATCGGATCGACCGGCTGTCGTCGAGAGCGCCGTGGCTGCCCATGGGCGCGCCGCTCAGTCCCCGGAAAACGGTGGGCGCTCACTCCCCAGTCGATCGGAGACGCGTTCGATCGCCGACGTGAACTCGTCGTCGCCTTCGGTCATCTCCTCCCAGGCGACCAGGCCACGTTCCTCGCGAGTCCCCGGCACCGTGTTGTCGAGCACGAACGCGATGACCCCACCGACAGCCATCTGGACGCCACCGACGATGTAGACGGTCTGGGAAACGATTTCAGTACTGAGTATCGAGCCGAACAGTGGCACGTCGGCCATCCCCTGGCGGAGCAGTTCATACCCGCTGTCGACAGCATCGATCTGGGTGGCCGCAGTATCAATATTGCCCATATACGCTGGAATCGCCATCCCGGCGAAGATGGCGATCCCGACAATGAAGAGATTCCGTGAGGAGTCCAGATCCACGTACTTCAGGTTCGAGAGCCCGACGGCCACGATCTGGCCGAACATGGCGATGTACAACCCGCCGACGATGGGATCCGGGATGGTCGCGACGAGCGTACCGAAGTAGCCCACGAACCCGGCCAGGATCATGACCGCTGCGCCGATCTGAACCACGTATCGAGATGCGACGCCGGTCAGTCCGATCGCGCCGATGTTCTCGGAGTACGAGGTCGACCCACCGGTCCCCATCAGCCCGGAGAAAAGGTTCGCGACGCCTTCCATGCCGATGCCGTGGTTGATCCGCTGTTTCGATGGCGCGCCCTCACCCGAGAGTCGGGCGACGGCGTGATAATCGGCGAAGGACTCGATGATCGACGCGAGGACGCCGGCGAACATCCCGATGGCGAAGGACAGTTCGAAGCGCGGCATTCCCCACATCAATGGATAGTGCAGCAGAATCGGATCAGCGCCCTGGATCGCTGCCAGGTCGACGAATCCGGGGGCTCCGGACGGGATGATCCCGGCGACCGAGGCGATCGCCGCGACCAGCCACGCCACCGTGATCCCGAGCAGGATGGGAAACAGACTGAACAGCCGGCTCCGGTTTTTGAGATACTGCGAGAAGACGACGATCAGGACCAACGTCAACAGGAGGAGATACCAGTTTTGCTGTGCACCGGCCAGGTTGGAATTGACGTCAGTGATCTGCGGTGCCGAAAACAGCGATAACCCGATCAGCGTGACGACCGGGGCCACCACCACCGGCGACAGATACTCCCGGATCTTCCCGACGAGTCCGAAATAGCCGATGGCAACTTCGACCACCGCGGCACTGATGATCGCCCCCTGTAAGAAGAGGAGTTTGGCGTTCCAGCCGGCCATCTCGGGAATTGCGACGTTGGCACCGACGATCGCGAGCGCCGGCGCGAGCATCGAGAACGGCGCGCCCTGAACGATCGGGTACCGATTGCCGAACGTGGTCTGTGCCAGGGTCGCAATCCCGCTGACGACGAAGAAGGTGCCGACGAACTTCGCCGTCACATCGCCGGGCATCCCCATAGCCGATGCGAGAATCAACGGGACGGCGATGTTCGCGCCGATCATGGTCAGATAATGCTGGATGCCGAGAAGGAGGGAACGGGAAAGCGGCGGTCGGTCTTCGATGCCATACTCGACGAGCGAGTCGCGTTCGTCCACTGGCTCCGTGTCACCCATGCCTGGAAAGCACCTGAACAGAGCGGACCGAAAAACTATCGAAACGATCGCTTCGTTTGCGGAAGCAAAGCCGGGGTAATCCCAACACGTTTATCAAATCCGTCCGAGAACCGGGCGATCGTTGCATGTCTGACCAAGATACGGGGGCTCGAACGGTGGTCGGTCGGCGGCGGTTTCTGACGATCGCGGGGGCAACTGGGGTCACAGCACTCGCCGGCTGTGAGGAAGCGACGACGACAGACGACGGGAGGACGCCGACGGACACGGCGACCGAGACGGAGGCGTCTACCGACACGTCGACACCGACGGAAGCCGGGACGGAGACCGACACTGAAACCGAGACAGAGACGGAGACGGAGACCGACACTGAAACCGAGACAGAGACGGAGACGGAAACGGAGACGGAAACGGAGACGGAAACGGAGACGGAAGTGCCCCAGTCGGCCAACGGGCCCTTGGCTCCGTTGCCGACGCCAGATCGAAACGGTGTGGGCAGGCCGACCGGGGAGCCCGGCAACCTGGAAGTGCTCGATTGGGCCGGGTTCGACGGGGCCGTCACCTACACGTACGACGACGGCCAGCCGTCGAATCTCGAACACTACAGCGCACTCGCGGCGACTGAGATGAACATGACGTTCTATCTCACCAGCAACGTGAACTTCGATGGGTACGAAGGCGGTTGGACGCTGGCCGCTCAGGACGGTCACGAACTCGGGAACCACACTGTCAGCCATCCCTACGCCGATATGAGCGATAGCTCATTCGGCGAGCCAGCGGCGGACCCAGCAGCCGAAATCGAGGGGTGTTCCCGGTATATCATCGACAATCTGGGCCAGGAAGACGTCTGGACGATGGCTGCTCCATTCGGCGACACCGGCTGGAGTGAGCCGGCCAAGCAGTCCGATCTCTTCCTCAATCGTGGGGTCGGTGGCGGGGCCGTCGCTCCCAATGACGACACTGACCCGTACAACCTGCCGTGTTACATGGCCCAGGAGGGCGACACTGCCGGGACCTTCACCGATCTGATAGACAATGCACGGGACAACGGTGAGTGGCAAATCTTCCTGTTTCATACGATCGCTCCGACCGACGAGGTGTGGTACGCGCCGGTCGAAGTCGACGCGATCATCGACAGTATCGAGCACGCCAAATCCACCGGCGACGTCTGGATCGACACGCTTGCCACCGTCGGCGCATACTGGCGCGGCCAGCAGATACTGGAATCCGCCGACGTCACGGAGTCCGACGGGGAAACCGTCTGGTCGTGGACACTGTCCGAGTCGTTCCCGGCCGGTCGCCACGTCCGTGTGACCGTCGACGGCGGGACGCTTTCCCAGAACGGCACGGAACTGGAGTGGAACTCCCACGGGTATTACGAGGTCGCGCTGGACGAGGAGTCCCTGACGCTGTCGGCATAGGGAATCCGAGCCGACGGTTCACGATGGCTGGCGGCCCAGGTCGAACCGTCAATACCCGACCGCCCCTCTATACAGATGAGCGATATCGACGAGGCGGTTGAACGCGACCCACTCCGCGAGCAATTCGAGCAGGATCGAAAGAAGCGCGGGACAACCGACCACTGATGAGCAAAAATATGAAAGCCCATGTATTTTGAGCCTAAAATATCACACGTCACATGACAGATCAGGATACGGGGGCACGAACCCGGATCGACCGTCGTCGATTTCTGACGATTGCGGGAATATCTGGACTTATCACACTCGCTGGCTGTGGGGACGATAGTTCATCTAACGGGGGGACACCGACGGGTACTTCGAACACTCCGGAGCAGTCGGGTATGGTAGAAATCGGGGGCGAGACGCCAACCCAGACGGAAACCGAAACCGAGACTGAAACCGAAACGGAAACAGAGACTGAAACGGAGACCGAAGCGGAAACCGAGACTGAAACAGAGACTGAAACGGAGACCGAACTGGATCCGGAAGTCCCGCAGTCGGCCAACGGGCCGTTGGCTCCATTGCCGACGCCCGACCGAAACGAGGTCCCGAAACCGACAGGCGAAGTAGGCGGCCTCGAAGTGCTCGACTGGGCCGGATTCGAGGGGGCCGTCACCTACTCATATAACAACGGCCAACCCTCGCAGCTCGAACACTACGACGCGCTCGCGGCGACAGAAATGAACATGTCGTTCTATCTCTCCGTCAACGTCGAGGACGACGTCTCGGGGTTCGAGGAGGGCTGGACGCAGGCCGGTCAGGATGGCCACGAACTCGGCAATCAAACCGTCAGCCATCCGTACGTCGATATGACCGAGAGTTCCTTCGGCGAGGCGCTTTCGGATCCAGCAACCGAGATCGAGCAGTGTAGCCAATACATCACCGAGACGCTCGGACAGGAAGACGTCTGGACGATGGCAGGACCCTACGGCGACAGCGGCTGGAGTGAGCCAGCCGAGCAGTCCGATCTCTTTCTCAACCGCAAGCTTGGTGGCGGTACCATCAGCCCGAACGACAGCACCGACCCGTACGACCTGCCGTGTTACGTGGCCGAGGAGGGCGACACTGCCGAGACCTTCACCGGTCTGATCGACGACGCACGGGACATGGGTGAGTGGCAGATATTTACCTTCCACTCGATTTCACCGACCGACCAGGAGTGGTACGCGCCGGTCGACATCGACGCAATCACGGACAGTATCGAATACGCCAAATCCACCGGCGACGTCTGGATCGACACGCTTGCCACTGTCGGCGCGTACTGGCGCGGCCAGGCGCTCCTCGAATCCGCCGACGTCACTGCGTCCGACGGGGAAGCCGTCTGGTCGTGGACGGTGCCGGAGGAGTTCCCGGCCGGCCGCCACGTGCGCGTCACCGTCGACGGCGGGACGCTTTCCCAGAACGGCACGGAACTGGAGTGGAACTCCCACGGGTATTACGAGGTCGCGCTGGACGAGGAGTCCCTGACGCTGTCAGCGTAGGGATTTCGCGTCGGTCGATCCCGACCGGCCAGGAGGTCGCAACGTCTATGTCCGTTGACCGGCCCTCTAGACACATGAGCGACTTTGACGAGGAGGCCGAACGCGAGCGCCTCCGCGAACAGTTCGAGCAGGATCGAAAGAAGCGCGAGGCGACCGAACAGATGAGCGAATTGCTGTTGCAGGGCGCGACGATGACGGATACCCACTGCGAGACGTGTGGCGATCCCATCTTCCGGTACGACGGCCAGGAGTTCTGCCCGACCTGTCAGCAATCGGGTGGCGAGAACGCAGCCGACGGAACGAACGCCGGCGATGGAGCCGACGATACGGCAGCAGCCGACGACGGAACACCCGAAACCCAAAGCGCGGCGGCGAGCCAGCCAGCCGAGCCGGCGGCGAACACCACAGATACACCGAATGAGCAGGCGGTCGCATCACCGGAGAACGTATCGACAGGGAAAGGCGGACAGCCCGGAGCTTCGGGCCAGACGGCAAGTCCGCCGTCGAGTGCCCAGCCCGGGCAGCGTGTCGACGTCCCGGGACTCGAACCCGGTGAGCAGCGACCGCCGTCCCACGGTGCCGGCGACCTGCAAGACGCGCGGGACTCACTCGTCGCGACGCTGTCGTCGTTTGCCCGCCAGGCGGAGACGACAGACGACCCACGCCGTGCGCAAGATGCCCTCGAAGCCGCCCATGAGGCCGCCGAAGCGCTGGCCGCCCTGGATGCCGCGCGGTAAGCGAACGCCCGCTCTTGAGAAGTCGGATACGTCCGTATCCATCAGTGACAGCCCGTTTATCCATCACTGGACGGATTAAAATACCGTAACGTGAAAGGCTATTGACTCCGGAACCGGAGGCGGGGTGCCGGAGCGAGAAGAGACAATAAAATATACAGTATTTACAGATTGAACAATCAATAGATATTATATCCTGGCGTTAATACATCGACTGTCATGTCAAATGAGGACGGCCAAACGCGTATCAACGTTGGAACGGGAATCTCACGCCGTCGGGTGATGCAACAACTCGGAGCACTGTCAGCTGTCGGTGGGCTGGCAGGGTGCCTCCAGCAGGAAGATACTGAGACGCCAGGCGACAGCGATGATGGCGATAGCGGTGGCGATGGCGCCGCACCCCCATATCAGCGGATCGATCTGAATCCGCCGCCGACGGAACTGGAGTTCGCACGGGATCCGCCGGAGCGAAGCGTGACGATGGTCTGTCACAACGGCGCGATTTCGTTCTGGAACCCGGCGATCGGCGGGCTTCACGACGCGGCGAGCCAGCTGGGGTGGAACGCCACCTTCACCGGCCCTTCGGGTGGGTTCGATGCGCAAGGACAGGTCGACATCCTCGAGAACGTCGTCGCCTCTCAACCGGACGTGATCATCACGACAGTCACCAACACGCAGGCGTACAACACCGTCATCAACGATGCGCTGGACAACGACATCGCGGTGTTGACGTTCAACACGAACAGCCTCCGCGAGGAGGGGCGACAGTTCATGCGCGATGAATTCGGTCGTGCACTGCCCTTTGTCGGCCAGGACCAGTACTCCTCGGGGTATGCCAACGGGATGGCGCTCGTAGAGAAGCTGCCGGACGACGCAAGTAAAGTCACAGTCGGGCTGGCCGACCAAGGCCATAGCGGGATGGTCTCACGTGCCAACGGCGCGGAGGACGCCATCAAACAGCAGACGGACATCGAACTCACGGAGCGAGTCGAGTACGGCGATGCCGCGAGCGAGGGCGTCTCGACCGTCGAAAACCACCTCACGGCGAATCCCGATCTGGACGGCATGGTCGGCAGCGGCGTCTACTCGTGGTTCATCGGTCAAGCCGCCGACCAGCAGGGCATGGCGGGGGACATGATCATCGGTGGGTTCGATCTGGACCAGAACACGCTCGAGTATATCCAGGAAGGGGTGATGAACTATACGACCGGTCAGGACCCCTACAGTCAGGGATACTTCCCCGTCCTCCAGGCGTTCGCGTATCTGGAACGGGGCATGCCGCCCAAGGAGTACCTGACTGGCGCGGAGATCATCGACCAGGACGTGATCGACTTTGCCCTCGAACGCCGCAACTGGGGCGAATTACTGAACTACCACGGTGTGTAGCGCTGCCGAAACAGCCACCCACACAGCAACTATGTCCGAAGACGATTCACTACTGCGCACTGTCGGGCTCACGAAACACTTCGGAAATGTCGTTGCGGTCGAAAACGTGGACTTCGCCCTCCGTGACGGGGAAGTCATGGCGATCGTCGGCGACAACGGCGCCGGGAAGTCGACGCTCATCAAGATGCTCTGTGGCGTCCAGAAACCGACGAGCGGGGAGATATACGTCGGCGGCGAAGTCGTCGAGTTCGAGGACTATAGCGACGCCCGTGAGTGGGGGATCGAAACGGTCTATCAGGACCTGGCGCTGGCCGAACAACAGACAGTCGCCGCAAACGTGTTCCTGGGTCACGAGCCGCTTCGGTCGGGCTTCCTCGGGAAATACTTCGGCGTCGTCGACAGACAGGAGATGCACGACCGGGCGACTGAGAGCCTCGACCGCGTACAGATCCCTGTCGATCCCGGCGCGAAAGTCCAGGACCTTTCCGGGGGGCAACAGCAGGCAGTCGCGGTCGCCCGTGCGCTGCAGTCCGATCCGGACATCCTCATCCTCGACGAGCCGGCCAGCGCCCTCTCGATCGAGGGGGCACGCAACGTCCTGCGGGTGATCGATGAACTCCGAGAGCAGGGCTTGGCGATCATCCTTATCAGTCACAACATCCGGCAAGTCCTCACCGTCGCCGACCGGATCTCCGTGCTCGCCCAGGGCCGGTTGATGGGGGTCCGTGGCGCTGATTCGGCGACGCGCGACGAGATCATCGCACTGATGATGGGGGCCGAAAACGAGGATGCCGTCGAGGAGTTCGAAATCTCGCCGTCCGATGAGGAGGCCTCGGCATGAGTGGAGATTCACAGCTGACTGAATGGGCGGGTGTCACGGTCAGTCGCGAGGCAAGCGCACGACTCAGACGACTCCTCCAGCGCCGGCAGATCGGAGTGCTGGCGGGTTTTCTCCTCCTGTTCGGGCTCATCGGGGTGACGCGGCCGGACCTGTTTTTCGACTTCGAGAGCGCCGAGACGCTGTTTCTCAACTGGGACGACTTCAGCAACATCCTCTCCCGACTGCTTCGCCAGGCGGCCCCGTACGTGATCATCGGGATCGGGATGACCTACCTCATGATCGGCGGCGAGTTCGACCTCTCTGTCGGGGCGATGTACGGCGTGGCCGGACTCACGTTCGCGATGTTGCTTACGGAATATCGGTTGACGGTGCCGGCGGCACTGCTGGCCGTCCTTCTCGTCGGCGCGACAGTCGGTCTGGCCAACGGGGTCATCGTCACAAAGATCGGTATCCCCTCACTCATCACGACGATCGGGATGATGAGCATCCTCCGAGGGATCGCCTACATGCTTACGTCCGGCGGCTCCCAGCAACTCCCGGAGGACCTCGCGTTGGTCGATCTCTTCGGTGGCTCGATCACTGTTGCTGGAGTTACCATCACGTATCAGGTGTTCTGGATGGTCGGGCTGCTCATCGTATTCGGATTGATCCTCGGGAAAACCCGCTTCGGTCACCATGTCTTTGCGACCGGTGACGACGAGTCCGCCGCCGGCAGGAGCGGTATCGACACCGACCGCGTCAAGATCGCGAACTTCGTCATCACCGGCCTCGTCACGGCCTTCGCCGGCATCCTGGCGATCTCCTACTACGGCTCGATGTTCGGCTCCGCGGGACGGGGCTTCGAGCTGTTGATCATCGCGGCGGTCGTCATTGGCGGGACGAATCTCTTCGGCGGCGAAGGGAGCATCTCCGGCATGTTCCTCGGATCGCTCGTGATCGCCGTCATTCCCGTGGTACTCGTGTTGAACGGGATATCAGTCGACATTCAGGAGACGCTGACCGGGGTAGTCATCATCAGTGCCGTCATGATCGATATATTCCTCCGGGAGTGACTAACTCCCACGTTCGGGTTACTCCGGGGTTAGCGCCCACTTTTACCCGAGAAGAACGTCGTTTCGACCATGCGGCGTCACGTGACCCGGAGAGCCGTGCTCGCAAGCCTCGGAGCCACGTCACTCGCCGGCTGTCTGGGCGGGGCCGGCCAGCCTGGATCCGACGCTGACGAGCAGTCGGGTGATGGGGGCGACTCAGCCGAAAGCGGCCCGCCGACGGCCGAGCAACGCCACCCCCTCCCGATGGAGCCGGCGCGGCTCAAGAACCGGGCCGTCTCAGGGGGGCCACCGAAAGACGGGATCCCGTCGATTGACGACCCGACGTTCGAACCCGCAGACGCGGCCACAGAGAAACTGGAGCCGGGGGATCCTGTCTTCGGCATCGCTACCGGAGAGACGGCCAAAGCCTATCCACAGCGGATTCTCGTCCACCACGAGATCTGTAATGACAGTATCGGCGGGCGCCCCATCGCCGTCACGTACTGTCCGCTGACGGGGACGGCCATGGGGTTCGAGCGCGGGGAGACGACCTTCGGCGTCTCCGGCCGACTGACGAACAACAACCTGATCATGTACGACAGGGCGACGGAGACCTGGTGGCCACAGGTGCTGGCGACCGCGATTCCCGGCCCCTGGAACGACGACCCGGCGATCCGTTCCCTCCGGGAGTTCCGGGTCGTCTGGACGACGTGGGAACGTTGGACGGCGGCCCACCCCGGCACCAGGGTCCTCTCGACGAAGACTGGATTCGCCAGGGAGTACGGCCTGGATCCATACGGGTCGTACAACCCTCGGACTGGATACTACTCCCCCGAGTCCGACCCACGGTTTCCAGCCTTCTCCGGGGACCGCCAACTGGCCCGCAAACGCGTCGTCATCGGCGCTCGGAGTGCCGACGGGGCGGCCGCGTTCCTGAAAGACAGACTCAGAGCGGAGAAACTCATCGACGGCGAACTCGGTGGATCGCCAGTGGTGGCGGTCTACGAACCGACGCTCGACACCGGCTACGTCTTCGGGAACCCCGAGGACGAACAGTTCGAGTACCGCGACGGTCAGCTCGTCGACGAAGCGGGCGAGACGTATGCCCCGTCGTCACCGCCCGGCGACCGCATCCTGGCGTTCGACGCGATGTGGTTCGCCTGGAGCGGATTCTATCCCGAAACCACGCTGTATGCCTGAGAACGACCCCGCCATCTCGACACGCGACGCCGGCGTCGTCGCTCGAACAGGAGTTGCCCTCAAGATCGCCGGGACCCGATGGGACACACGGCTGGCGTTTCTCGGCGCATCCCTGCTCTACGTGGTGGTGTATCTGTTCACCGTTGGCGACCTCTCCGTGATCACCGGCTCCGAGGGTGTCACGGTTCGGATCGCCGACGATCTCTCGCGAGCCCTGGTCAGTCGCGGCTTCTTCCGGTTCGACGCGATCGCGCTCGTCTCGGTCGGGCCAGTCAGCTATCTGTTCGCGCCGCTCAATCTGGTCGTGGCGTCCGTTCTCGCGGGCCTCGTCGGGGCGAACGTCGCGCTCACGTCCCTCGGGTACACCCAGCCCCGCGCGTGTGGACTCGAGTCCTCGACGGGCGTCCTCGCCGGGATTCCAGCCCTCCTGTCAGGGGCAGCGTGCTGTGGCCCGACAATACTGGTCGTGATCGGCGTCCAGGCCAGCGCGACGCTCATCACCGCCTTCCGACTGTTGGTTCCGGTCGCAATCGTTCTCCTCGTCGGCGGACTCCTGTTGATCGGCCGGCAGATCGATCCGGGGCTGCTGTGACCAACAGGACAGCCTTTTCGCCCTCGACAGGGTAGAGACGGTATGTTCGAGACGCGGCCGGATCGGAGCGCGGAGGTCGTCCTCGCCGGACGGTCGAACGTGGGCAAGTCGACGCTGATGCGCGAGCTCACCGGCCACACCTTCGACACCGGCCAGCGCCCTGGCGTCACCCAGGAGCCAAACCACTACGACTGGACGAGCGAGGACTTCGTGCTGACGGATCTCCCCGGATTCGGCTACATGAAAGGCGTCCCCGACGAGGTCCGCGAGCAGATCAAGACCGACGTCGTCCGGTACATCGAAGCCAATGCCGATTCGATCCTGGTCGGGGTGCTCGTCGTCGACGGCAAGAGCGTCATCGACATCATCGACCGCCACTCCGGACCCGACGAGATCCCCCACGACGTCGAGCTGTTTCACTTCCTTCGGGACGTCGGCATCCCGCCGGTCGTGGCCGTCAACAAGATGGACAAGGTCGACGATCGGGACGAACGCCTGAACGAACTCTGCGACCGGCTGGGGCTCCACCCACCCTGGAAACAGTGGCAGGGGACGATCGCCCCGATCACCGCCAAGCGCGGCTCGATCGATCCGCTCACGGAGGCTGTCCGGGACCACCTCCACGAGGCCGAGCGCGACGACCTCTTTCAGTTCTTCTGAGCAGCTAGGGGCCGACGGAACCGACAGTCAGCCGTCCAGCGCCCAGATACGTACCTCGTCCAGTCGCGGTTCCGGATCGAGCTCGCGAACGCTCGACCCCATTACGCCGACCAGTTGGGCCGAGGCAACCACGCCGGCCCGGAGCGCGCGCTCGGCGTCCCAGCCCTGTTCGCGGGCCCACAGCACCGCGGCGAGCATCGAATCGCCGGCCCCCAGTGTATCCACGACTTCGACATCGAGCGCCGGAGCGTAGAGGGTCTCCTCGGGGGTGACCATCACCGCCCCCTCGCTGCCCATCGAGGCGATCACGCATTCGAATCCCCGCTCCTGGAGGGTCTTTGCGGCATCGACACAGTCGGTGACGGAATCGATCTCGTGGCCGGTCGCGGCCTCGAGTTCCTCGCGGTTCGGCTTGCAGTAGGCGTAGTCGGCGTCGAGTTCGGACAGCACTTCGCCTGGCACCTCGACGGCGGTGTCCCAGTCGCCGGCAGTCGCGATCCGATCGACGTCGGCCGCGTCCATCCCCGGTAGCAGGCTCCCGCCGATGTTGAGTGTGTCCGGGTCGTGCTGGGAGATGATCTCGATCAGTTCGTCGATTACGTCACTATCGACGGTCGGCCCCGTCTGGTTGAGCTGGTACTCGTTTCGGGGTGTCAGTATCGTGGTGTTGATGCGGGTCACACCCTCAACCCAGACGAAATCCGTCGAGACATCGTACGTGGCGAGATCGTTTTCGATGAAATATCCCGTGAAGCCACCGATAAGCCCCGTCGCCACCGTCTCGGAGCCCAGGGCCTGGAGGAACTGCGAGACGTTGACGCCGTTACCACCCGAAGTGAACTGGGCCTCGGTGCTCCGCTGGACGCTCCCCGATTGGAGTCCCGTGTTCATCTTGATCGTCTGATCGACAGCGGGGTTCAGGGTGACAGTCACTATCATATACCCGACACCAGCAGTAGCTGTCTCCTGTTTCTTTCGATTGTGTCAATTCTTCGCATGGGATTTTCCGGGTCAGCGACACCGCTTCCGATGCACGGTACCCCGTCCCCAAAACGTATTTAAGTCTGGAGGTAAATTGAGTTACTAAGGATCTGAGTAACACATGAGTGAGACAGACGACGCCGACTACGAGCATCTCGACGACGTCGAGGACGGGTGTGGCTGTGCGGAGGTCTGGGAGACGATGAGCGAGCACCGCGAGTCCTCGGGCGATGCTGGTGTCGCCGACGATTGAGGCCGCCAAACGAGTAGTGTGATCTTCGGACACTGGTTCTGTGCCCCTATCAGCGGCCGCTGCAGGCAGAATCTCTCGACGAAATCAGGACTGCGTCGACGTGCGCCACCGGTCGAGACCGAACGTCATCACGCTGATCAGCAACGCAACGACCAGCACGGCGGGATCCGACGAGACGAACAGATTTGGCGTGGGCGGACGGACCCACAGCGGATACAGATAGAAGCCCGCAAAGCCATCCGCGTAGACGCGCATTCCGTCGATCAAAAGCGAGAACCCGCCCCCCGCGACCAGGACGGCATAGGCTTTCCGTCGCCACTGCTCGCCGAAGCAGAGTGCGATGATACCCGCGGCGACTGCCACGCCCGCGACGCTCGCCACCGGCGCATAGTCGAACGGGAGGCCGAGTGCGTTCTCGATCACGTCTGCCTCGACGAGGATCCGGATCTTCACGAGATCCGGGATCGCGGCCCCGCCCATCGCGACGACGATCCAGCGGCGATCCAGGCCGTCGATCCACCAGCTGGCGATCGTAAACGCCGCGTAGGTCACGAGGACGGTCGACAGCAGATCAGCCATCGTGACGCACCCCGAAGCTCCAGGAGTCCGTGGCGATGCGCCAGTATCTGAAGAACGCGATCAGGACGACAATTGCGCCGATCACGGAGACGCCGTACTTGTACCACTCCGCTCCGCCGGAGTCATTGACCACGACGACGCGGTCGGCATCAACGGTTCGCGCGTCCGTGAGTTCGCCAAGCACCTGCACGGTCCCACCGGACTGGGCAGCCCGATCGAACGACTGCACGGTGATCGAGATCGACTCCGGAGATGCAACGACGCGGATCGTCGCCGTCTCGGCGTCGGCATCGACAGCCGTGACCGTTCCAAAGAGAAACACTTCTTCGCCGATGTTTTCCGCCGGTTGACCGGCGATTCCATCCGCTTCAGGGTAGGGCCAGTGATCCTCCTCGACTGCCCCATAGTGGACACCCATCCCCAGGAGTAACCCAGCAAGCCCGATCACGAACAGTCCGCGCTGCCACTGTCTCACAGGTCGTCGATCGGAGTGGGATGTAATGTAGGTTTTTGTTCCGATGCGTTCGATGGGTACCCTCGGGACGGCGAGGATCAACCGGCGTTCGAGCCAACAGCGACGCACGTAAGAGCCACTGGATCCCATCCAGAGCTATGCGCCAGTTCGTCGTGATCGGTCACGAAGCACCGACGACGCCCGATTTCCCGCTGGAGGATCTGCCCGGAGCGGCGGGACGGCTCGACCTGCTCAGCCGGTCGATCACTGCAGCGTTCCTCCGCTCGCACGGCCTTCGTGAGGACGTTCGATTTCGGCTGATTCTCGGCGACGAGTTCACCCTTCGCTTCGAGGGGGCGAAATTGCAGGGACTCAACCCCGACGAGCGGAGCACAGCCGCCCGAGTTCGGAGCGCGCTCGAACAGCGCGAGGGCGCGATCGGCCACCAGGCGGTCGAGACGTCGCCCGGAATCTATCTCTCCAGGCGGGGCGTCGAGGCCGCCCTCCGGGACGCCGCCGGGGAGGGGACGCTACTCCAGCTTCATGAGGACGGAAGGCCGATTGTCGAGTCGGCACCCCCAGAGGATCCCGTTTTCGTCCTCTCGGATCACCGGGATTTCACCGCGGAAGAGCAAGCATTGCTCGATGAGTTAGACGCCGAACAAGTCAGTCTCGGGCCGAACGCGATCCACGCCGATCACGCGATCAGCGTCGTCCACAACTATCTCGATACCGACGGCTACGAGCGCTATTGATCGATCGGACGGCGTTAGTGAGGGAGGTTACTCGATCCGGAGTTCGCCGTCGCCCTCGGTCCCACCGTCGGCGTTCTCGTCCCACTCGAGTTCGAGTTCGATGGAGAGTTCCCCGGAGCCATCGACCGGCCCCTCGCGTTCGGCTTTGACCTCGAAGGTCGGCTGGGCGGGTGGTTCAAGCGTCACCGACTGGTCGCCGGCTTCCAGGGTGATCGCGTCGCCGCCCTCAAGGTTATCGGCCACGGTACGAAGGTACGTGGCGATGTCTGCGCGGGACATGGACTGCTCGGTTTCGAAGAGGACTTCTTCGGGCATACAGGGTGAAAGGTGCCCGGCGGGGATAAGTGTTGCAGCGGCAACACGCCACGATAGCTGATTCGCCCGACTCGGCCAGTCTCGCAAGAGTTAAAGGCAAACCTCGGCAACTATAGAGCGCGGGCCGGTGGGGTAGCTTGGTATCCTTCGGCCTTCGGGTGGCCGTAACCGCGATTCGAATTCGCGCCGGCCCACTACCCTTTCAGGTGGTTAGGATTCACAAGACGGCAGTCCATCGTTTATGAATCCTGTCGGGAACTCGACTATTGAGTTCAATTGCGCCGCAAGTGCGCCCCCGCGCCGTCATGGGCTTCTATGAATACGTAGGGGCTGTGGCTCCTTCAGTCCTTTCCTCATGTTGGGATGAATCGTGGGGTTATGGTGACTAACGTACTGTTTTCGGGCAGAACTGCTATCGTAGGTTTCGACAACTTGTGAAAGGGCCGTGTTCGTCACCATCGCAACCATCAACTCTGCCTGTATCCATCTACTCGTATGCTCGATGGCCTTCCCGACCGCCCACTCTTCGAGACGGAGTTAGGGGCGTTCACCGAGAGCGAAGCGATACGATTCGCGTTCCCTGCGACACCCGAGAGTATGGATACTGACGACGACGGGCGAAGGCGTATCTACGACCTACTGTTGTTCCTTCCCGCGTCGGTCGCCGTACTTGCTTACGAGGGCGACGGTCAGGGGTGGACAGTCGTCGCCAATGAATCCGGAGAAGAACCCTATCAGGCGGCGATTGACGCTCTCATTGACTACCGGGATTACGAACTCGAAGAAGAGGGTGCTGTCCGTGAGTTGGTCGAAGAGTTCTACGGGGTTACAGAGGAACACCTTGGTATCGGAGACGGCGAGGGATAGAACTCGGCACTTTCTCCCACCCGCATGATTTTACGCCTGCTGTGTCCTATCGACACCTATGGCCTTCGGAGCCTCGTGGCATACACTCCTTGACCATCTTGAGGAACTGCCTTCAGACGCGACCCTCGTCACCCCACTGTCGCGGAAAGCCTTCGGCGTCGAGGATGTTCAGGAACACCGAGTCCTGATTCAGTACCGTGACGACGACGAGACGGTACCCCTACAGCGCGACCAGTTCGAGACGCTGTACCGTCGTATCCAAGATTCGCACGGCGAGTTCGACCTTGACCGTCTCCCACCGGACGCCGAACCCTACGCGACCGTGCTGTCCTTGCACCCACGCTACGAGATAGACGACCGCGAAGGGACGCTAACGGAGTCGGAGACGCCCACAGGCTCACCGCTGGTGGAAGCGAAGGGAGATACTGACGACGGCGACGAAGAGCGAGAAGAGCCGGATGTGGACGTGTATGCGGACGCTCTACTGCTGATTGACGCCCTCGAACGCCACGACGTGACCACGCTCGAAGATACCGAGACACCCGCGCTCGTCAACCTCTACACGCTTCTCTCGGACGTTCAGAGGAACGCTAATGACTTGCGACAGGACGTGCGTAGCGTCCTTCTTGACCGATTACATCATGACCAACCGCTGTCCGGCCAGTACGGGTCTGTCCAACGGACGAGTCGTCGGAACCGGTCGCTCAAGGACGACGAGATAGTGCTGAACGCCTTCGAGGCCGCTGGTATCGAACGGGAACGACTGACCACTGTCGATTCGAGCAAGGTGGACGAAGCGCTCGACGTGACTGAACTCTCCGAGACGGACGTGTACGATGTGGAAGAGAGCGAGTACGTCCGGAAGGCCGACGTGGACGAAGACGAGAAGGAAACTCGGCTTCAGGGACTCAAAGACCAACTCGCGGCGACCGAAGGCGAGGAAGCCGACGAACTGCGTGAGGAAATCGAAAACCTCGAAGAGCGGATAGAGGAACTGACCGAGTTCAGAAGCGGCAGGTCGTTCCATACGTCAGCAGGGGGCGAATCGTAGTTTTCCGTCACCAAGATTTTAGCGAGTGGTATGCGAACAGCAAATAACCAATGAACTCCCACTCTCTCGAACAGGTACTTCGACGGAAGTCGATTCCACGCGGACAAATTACTCTGCTGAAGTACCTCTACGATACCGACAAAGACGAATGGGTGTCGAGTAGTGAACTCACCGACCAGATTCGGTGGGGTGAGACAGACCAGTTCAGGGGCGTTGTTGGTGCTTTCGGGAAGCGGGTTAATGCGACCCCTGAAATCAGCGGAGAGCCGGGTACAAGTGCGTTCTTTGAACGCGAGAACATCGACGGCAAGACTCACTATCGACTTCGACCAGAAGCACGAGACGCGATTGAAGCGGTGAGCGTCCTACTCGACAAAATCACCCAACATTCCATGTCAGAATTACTCGAAGAGGGGTCAAAAGTTGACGCAGAACGACTTGCCACCAATCCATAGGTGGGGCCATTCTGACCATTCCGGGCGTTTCCCTGCCGAGTCGATTAATCAACGTAGCCGATGTTCTCGGGCGTGCTGTTGGTTAATTCTCTCTGGTCACGTCGGCGTATCGGACTCGAAAGGATAGGCCGCCAACGCGCCGAAATGGGACACGTGTATGCGGTCTGTCTCGCTCCGTCCATCACGACGCCTTCCGGTAGGCATACCCGATGAACGCACCGATGAAAACCACCTGTAGGAGCGAGAAGAGGAACACGTCAGTCCCGGCGACGAGTGGCGCGTCGAACGACACGAGCAACATGAATAGGCTCGGGAGCGAAACGCCTGCGAACATCCCGAGCGCTCTCGTTCGTTTCATGTCTGATTGGTTGGTGCTGGTGGTCAGAACCCGGTCGTCACTTCGATTTCGTACTCTTCGATTTGGTCAGCGTTAGTGTCGAGATACGCGCACTCGAACTGCCATTCTCTACCAGCGGCAAGGTCGCTCACGTTGTCGAGTCCTTCACCGATTTGGGTTCCGTCGGCGTCAAGGAACACTGCGCTCGCCTCGACATACCCGATTTCGCTGTCGGTATTGTTGACTGCGGTGCCACGGACGCCCGACGAGAACTCTTCGCTGTAGAACTCGTGGTTCAGGATTTCCACGTCGGGCTGGTCGTTGCCACCACCGTTTCCGCTGTTCCCGTCGTTGCTGTTTCCGCTGTTACTGTCACCGCCACTGTTGTCCGAGTTGCCGTTACTGCTGTCGCCGCTGTTGTCGTTCGCGTCTCCGTCACCGGAGTCACCTCCGTCTTCCATACATCCCGCGAGGGCGAGGCCACCAACAGTTGCTCCGATAGTTGCGAGGTACTTGCGTCGTTGCATTTCGATTCGTCTTGACACACGGAGCGCATTTAGTTGTTACTCTCGTATACTCTGAGTATATGAAAGTATACTATCCGGCGCAGGTAACGACATAACCGGCCATTTCCCGGTAATGCGCCTCTCCGCCGATTGGATGACTATCGCTGACGACCGTCTGTTAGAGTATCTTGCCGAGCATGAGACAGGAACACCGAAGGAAATGGGTGAAAGCGACCTCGTTCGATTCAAGCGAGTCCATCTTCAGCGTCGGTGCAAGAAGTTAGAGAACTACGGGTTGGTTCGACAGGTGGGCAACGGCGTGTATATGCTATCCGAGGAAGGCCAGCAATACCTCGACGGCGAACTCGACGCGGCGACCCTCGAACCCGACGAAGAGTAATGCCGGTCGTTCCCTAAACCGGAACGAGAAGCGGTCTACCGTGACCTTCGATGGTAGCCGCACCGCCAGCGAGCCGAGAGAGCGGCGTGAGTGGTGCGTGAGCGCGGTCGAAGCGCGACCGAGTGGATTGGCCGTCGTTTCTGACGTGGCCTGTACGACGTTCAGCGGCGCTGTGAGTACTTACTAATTCCCTTCGTGCATTGTCTATAGAGTTATAATTCCCTACAATTATAATGCCACGGCACCTACTATATTGTACGGAGTCACTGTCTCTTCGGGGCAATCTCGCTACGAGAAAGCCCGGCGCTTGGACGCCGGACAGTGGCTTTCGGGAGTGAAAGCCAATGCAAACTACGTCTGCCGAGAGGCATGAGAGTACCGACCTCGAACAGCGCGATGTACGCGCCTTGACAGAGTACATGACGACCCTTCCGGTCGGGGGCGACATGTACTCGGTGACGACGCAGAGCGGGTCAGAGTACCGTGTGGACGCCCTCGAAGGGCGCTGTACCTGCCCGGACAAGCAGTACAACCTCGAAGATGGCGAACTCTGTAAACATGAGCGCAGAGTTCGATTCGCCACCGGTCAGTGGGCTATCCCCGCGTGGGTTGACGCCGACGAAGTGGACGGTCAACTCGGTGAACACGTCGAAGAGACGCCGAAAGTCGCCGTGACCGATGGTGGTGTGACCCTCGCGGAGTTCACTACCGGGGACACCGACGAAGACGAGTGTTGGTGCGACGACTACGACTTCCCGTGTTTCGGGTGCTACAACGCCGGTCGGCGCGACCTGCCGGGTGAGGGCGAATGACCCGACCGTCCCCGGCGGCGGAGCTGAACGGCGTACAGTGCGGCCACATTTGCGACCGGTGTAATAGGGGTATCAGGACAGGCGACAAGGCCCTTGTCTACGCGACCTACTACGACGCCGACGGGTGGGTAATCCGGCGCGTGATGTGCGACTGCGGAAGTCGGACTATCGGACTACCCACAGACGGTGCCGACGAGGTGATTGTCGAAGCCGTGTACTGGCGAGGGCGGCTGGTCGGAGTGAAGACCGTGGACCGAAGCAGACCGTAGCAGGCAGATTTTTGACAGTCGGCTCGGTGGTTCGCAGTATGCCAGACTTTGCTTCGCTCGAATCCCAAGAGGTACGCGAGTATTGGGAACACGAGGCCCAAGAGTTCACACCGTGGATAGCGAGTGAGATACGCGCTGAAGACGTTTCCGAGTTGGAAGATTCGTCGCCCGAACGCCAGAAGGTGCGAATCTTCCGTATATCGTTCGCACGGTCTTCGGTCGGGACACCGACTTAGCCGGGGCCGACGCCCAACTTGCCCGCCGCTTCTTCGCCGACCACCCGATGTATGGTTTTTCTGTTAAAAACATATTCCGCCCCCAATTCCCCACCCGATGTATGCACCCATCGAATCTTCAGATAAGATCTGAAATTTTATTTTCTAACGCCTGGAAACTCTCATTAGCCTGTTTAATACTCTTAGAACCAGTTATCACTACTTTACCGCTAGAAAAAAGTAGACAAACAACGTTGCTGGTATCCGACCGGTATACCAGCCCTGGGAATTGTTCGGGTTCATACTCTGTATTCTCTAATCCTAATCCAATAGCTAAGGCGTTCAAATTCGCTTTTTGACCAATCTGACCCACAGCAACGACGTTTTGAACAGAAAAACCATCATCAATAGGCAAATCCACTATCCCCAAATCATCCAAGAAGTTCAAGAAGGTTTCCCGTCTTTCTTCAAGATGGTCTACTGACGAAGCACCGGTAATAATGTACTTTCCAGTCCTGTATAACGTGGTCAGGGGACCGCCTTCATCAAACCGTAGATACAAGCCAGGATATTTACCGGGATCATATCGCACTATCGATTTTTCGACATCAGACGCTAATGCTTCTAAGTTGACTTCTTCTCCAATTGCACCCGATCCTACCACATTAACGATTTCAACCATCTGACTATATGCTACAGATCGCCATTTTTACCCACCTTATCAGCTAGCTCAAGCGCTTCTTCGTCCAAATCCTCAATCTGCGACCGTAGTTCTCTTACTTCCTTGTATTTATTCGCTACTTTTTCTTGTACCTCTTTTTCAGGTAGGGGAATCTTCACAGCCTTTAGATCAGTTTGATTGATTCCTAATGAAACACTCCCGGTCAAATGGCGTTCTATCTGCATTCTCCCAAATCGACTGTTCAGATAGGCAGAAACGTAGAATGAGTCAATATCCCTCATTTCTCCTTCAGGACCCATGACTGCGTTTCGAAGTGAAAGTTTCATCACTTCAGATGAAATTATCGAATGTTTTTCTCTGTCTGTTACTACAGATACCCGCCCGGTTGTTCCTTTTCTAGATACCAATATATCGCCCTTCTCAAGCCGCCTATATTCTTTTAGATCATCTGAAGTATAAGGGACCCTGTTGCAGTCATCAAGATCAATTTCATTTCGTCCTACATCGCCGGCTCGAAGGTACGGGGTCCCATCCTCAACATATTCCCGCTTCCCTGTGTTACTTAACGATGAAATATCCTTACCGTTGATCAAGGCATACTTTTCATCGGGGTCAAGAAGCTCATCAATGGTGGCAACTAGATCTACTTCTTCCAATTGGTCATCAATTTCCTCGTATTTCGGATGGTAGTATTCTGGGTTAAGTCGATCTTCAAGTTCTGAATATGGGACGTAATATCCAATATCGGGTTCATCGTCAGAATGGTATTCTTCGGCGATTTGATCTAAATCAGTATCTAAGATCGCCTTTCCATTGTCGTCTAACAAAACCTCCCCCTCCTCATTTCGTTTGTAAATTGGTTCCCCTTCGTCATTCTTACCCGGCTTTTCCGATACGGCCATGAATACTTCATCGTCTTCGTCCGACTCATCGTCCTCACCATTCTCGCTATCTTTCTTTTCAAGAACTAAGACGCAGGTCTTGTCTCCGGTATACGGTAGGAACGTGTTTTTGTGTAGGCCGACAATTGCCTTGATATTTGTATTGTCTTTTATATAATCTCTAAAGTATGATTTCCCCTTTTCATCCAAGTCACCTTTTGGAAGGACAATACCCATTCGCCCGCCTGGTTCAAGATGCTTGATACAGCGTTCTGTAAACAATATATCTTTTTCCTGGGAATCTAACTGTGTCCCGTTCCTTATGCTAAGATCGTAATATTTCCGCGTATTTTGGACATCAAAATCCCCCGCAAACGGTGGATTAGTTAGAATCACATCAAATTCGTTTTCAGGGATAAGGGCTGAAATCTCACCGGGCCAATCAAAGTATCGAAGACTATCTTGAACTTGTCTTATATTGGATCTGCCATCGCCCCAGATTACCATATATGCCTTAGCGACCCTCACAAGACGCTGATCGTAATCTAACCCGAAAGCACGATTTGACGCATAGTCTCTTACCAATTCCATTACTTCTTCCAGATCATCCTCACCGCGTTTTTCAATCAGTTCATCCCGAAGTTTCCTCATAGTATAGATTAGGAAACCACCAGAACCACTTGCAGGATCAAGAACGCTTTCATAACGTTGTGGATCAACAAGATTTGTTGTCATCCGAACAACCTGTCGTGGTGTGAAATACTGTCCTTTGTCTTCTTTCATCTGGTCCGGAACAAGGGCCTCAAAACCAGTACCAAGAATATCCATATCGGTTTCCATAAATTCGATATTCTGTAGAAGCCCAGCTGTTCGTGCAATATTCTCGTCAGATAGCTGTATTTTTTCATCTTCTTGAAAGACGTCATCATACTTCCGCTTCACACCGATGATCCCTTCGTCGTTGGAACCCTCAAATTGCTTTTTAATCCGATCAGCAACTTGATCTGGCTCCTCCATTGGTCCTGCTCGAAATTCAGCAACAGAATCCTCAGAATGAAGATTTTCAACTTCGTCATATATTTTAGTCAATATAAGTTTGAACAATTCATCAAACACGTCAATACCGCCTTGGTGTGCCAATATTTCATCTTCTGCCTGTTCAAAAATTGAAACCAAATCCGTTGCCGGGCTAAGATCCTTCTTCAGCACCCGGGAATCCATCGATTCCAATGTTTCACCCGCTTTCGGTATGTCGGAAATCGATTCAAATTCACGGGCTTCTGGCCGGTACGTGTGTTGAATCCCAGCCCCGTTGGTCCAAACACCTAGTGAAACACCAGAAGCTTCCATGTAGCTTTCAAGCTGATCAACCCCATCGGTTCGGTCTGGTTTCTTTGCTTCAACCAGGCTTTTCAGATCTAACTGTCGGGAAGACTCATAAACACCAATATCCGCATATTTCGTAGATGACCCCATCGTGACGGCTATTTCAATATCAATTTGGTCTTTATCATAGCCGTACTCTTTTACTAAGACGTGTTCGTACCATTGACGGACCGGTTCTTCCGGCCCTGGATCTTTTAGCGTATCTCCGGTGGCAAAATCAATGATATTGTCGTCATCATCATATTCTGGTTCAAAACCAGACATCAAAGACCGATCGACGGGCACATCGTCCATAGGCAGAAAGGAATCACGAATACTACTTAAACGTAGGTCATCTTCGCTTTAGCAAGTTGAAAACGTGAAGACGGTCAGCACTATGGGAAGCGGCTCTCTCGGTCGAGAGTTGGATTTGGAAGTCCTCGTTAGCAGTCTTCAGAACCATCTTAATTCTTCTATCGACGCCAACTTCACGAGCAACGGGATGGCAACGGTTCGGTTAGAAGAGGGCGGGCCAGCCTACACTCTCTATCGGACAGGTACGTTTCAGATTCGGGGTGCAACCGACGAAGAACATCTGACCGGAGCGGCTGACCGATTCCGTGAGGTGTTGTCTGAAATTGGCGTCGAGGTTCCTGCCTACGAGTTCAGTCACGTTACGTCGGTCTTCATGGAAGACCTCGGGCGAGAGGTGAACTTGGAAGCGCTCACTATCGCTCTCGGGATGGAAGATACCGAGTACGAACCCGAGCAATTCCCCGGCCTCATCTACCGGCCACCCGAACACGAAGTCACTCTACTGGTGTTCGCCAGCGGGAAAATCATCGTCGGTGGAACGACCGATAGGAACGAAGCGAAATCCGCTGTTCAACAGTTGAAAGACGAACTGGCTGTGTTGGATAGAGTCTGATAGCAGAGTGCGAGCGACTGCCACAAATATATATCTCTTCTGACCGTTTGATAAACCGGCTCTGAATACCCCTATCAGTTTCGCTGATATAGGTATCAGCCTCTTCTCTGTCCTAATACCCATATCAGGATTTGCGTCTTTCAGGCCCTCTAATGCCAATATTCGACAAATATATCCGTCAATGGTGGCTTGTATTATTTGGTGCCAGACAGCACAATGACCACAGACACAGTTAGAGAATGGACATGGATATACGAGGAACTATTCTTTGGATTACACGCTGAACCAGACGGAGGTATCGACGCGATGATTGAGAAGTTAGAGAAGCGTAGCGAATGGCTTGAGGAAGGACAAGCAGAAGGGCGCTGTATTGACGTTGAACGGTCTAACAACTACATCCTGATTCGAGAGTCACCAACGCAACAGTGGGAGTACGTCACCACATCGAAGGAGCCGGAGAGTATCGAAGACATATCCGAAGAACTCGAAAGACAAGCCGAATGGCTCCGTGACGGAAAGGAAGACGGAGGGCATGTTGAATATGAGGGCCGGAATGACTATGCCTTGCTCACCCCGCTCAATTAGTCATTCTGCCTCACGACGTACAGCCATCGTGAACGTCCGACCTCGGCTTGAGGGTCGCTCTGCTATTGGCCGGAACCGACGGGGGTACGCACCCTCTTCTGTATCTGCCGGAGTTCCCGCTTCTGGTCGTACTCGAAATCCGGTTGGTCAGTCGAGTTGAACGGCACACCGTCGTTCCGGTAGGCGTCCGACGGTGGTTCTTCGAGCGCGAAGTTGCCGGATTCGACGGCTTCCACGAAGTCCCACGGAAAGTAGTGGGTCCACGGCCCCTCGTCTTCCAAGTCACTCACGTCCGAGTCGTCAACGACGACGAATTGGAAGTCCTCGTCGGGGTAGGCCGTTTCGTACAGGTCGCGCACGAGCCGTAGACCGTCCCGACGGCGCGGCTTCCAATAGTCCTC